>JACCDP010244471.1_pt1 | contig 20514 bp, 18 predicted proteins | sample 7445841 | NCBI WGS metagenome assembly JACCDP01 (sample SAMN15323441, study PRJNA562643) | freshwater metagenome | isolation source: river surface water | place: USA:Blue River Watershed | collected 2017-08-17
AGTGTTGTTTGTTTTATTTTGTCTCTTATATCTTGATTTTTCAAACAACAATTTACTCCATATTTTTTTAAATTTGTATTTTTTATTTTTATTTTTCCATTTTCTTTGCTACAATCTTTACAGTATCCATTTATTTTTAATAATTCTCTAAATGGTTTGCTAAACACATTTTCACAATTATTCCCTTTACACATACCTTCAATTATGGAATTTCTATTAATAAATTGATTTGAATAATCCTCTATTAGTAATATATTATTTTCATTACAAAACGTATTCAGCATATTGACATCATATTTTACACTTGAATTACGTATTTTATTATTTGCGATGTTAGTCATACAATCAACACAGTAAGCACCTGTCTTAACTAACTGTCTAAAATTTTTATTGAAACTATTTTCGCATCCGTTGTAAGTACATTTACCTTCAATATAACTTTCTCTCTTTACGTTTTCATAATTCATCAAAAGAATAATATTATTTGTATTACAATATTCAATAAGGGTTTCATTATTATATTTCATTTTATTTATATAACAAAAATATGTTTATATTTATTTCATAAAAGGATTATTTTCAATTTTTTATGAAATAATTAATTCTTATCATGTATGGTTTAAAATCCCCCAGGAAATTTTACGAGATTGGCTCCAATACCAAATCCGGCACCTCCTCTTGCACTGGCACCCATGGATGGCACATAAGTATCAAGAATACTGAAAGTGGCGGCGGCAGTTAAGGCAATCAAAACAATTTCCTCAATATTTAAGGAACGTTTAGGAATAGCATAAGCAGCAATAGCGACCATTAAACCTTCGACAAGGTACTTAATAATTCTCTTGACAAGTTCACCAACGTTAATTAAACCGTTCATTATATTAATTATCAAGAAAAAATTTATATTTTGTGCGATAAAAAACTTAAAAATAAATAAATGAGTTAATTAAAATGGATCGTTCTAAATCTAAGCAAAGTGCTAAAAAGGGATTTGAGAGAAAACAAGTAAATGGTAAAGAAAACCCTAAATACGTTGATATATTAGAGACTGATAAGCCAATTGCTGGTCAAAATTTTGTATGTATGTCATTTGTATCCCCTGAAAAAATTTTGAAGCAAAAGGAGATATTCTTTTTTGAAGAATTCCTAAAGACATGGGAATTCAATAAATCTATGGAAAAGTTTCTTCAATTTGTAAATTTTGTTTCTTTCAAGTATAATATATCGTTCGAAGATTTGACTAAAGATTTTAAAGATTTTGTTCAAGAAGAAAAGGATAATTTGACAAAATGTTCTTTGGACGATGAATATAAAACATATTTAGATAACCACGAAGAAGAATTACAGAAGAAATTTGATGTTGCTCATAATTTCCAGACCAGCACCAGAGGCATTAAAGTTCGTGGTTCATATCCAACACAAGAAGAAGCCGAATTAAGATGCAAAATGTTGAGAGAAGTAGACCCACACCATGATGTTTTTGTTGGACCAGTTGGAACATGGATGCCTATGGACCCAGAAGCGTATAAGACTGGACGAGTTGAATATATGGAAGAAGAACTTAACCAATTGATGCACGAGAAGCAAAAGAACGAAACAAACGCTAAAACAGCTTTCGAACAGCGTGTTAAGGAAACCAAACAAAAGGCTATTGAGGAAAATATGAAGAAAGCTGAAAAGACTGGCAATTCATTAACTCAAACCATTGACGAACAAGGAAACTTAATTGGTGTAAGCAACGCAAATACTCAAGAATTTGCTTTGGGTGAACAAGAAAATATTTCGACTGCTGATATTTGTGCTGAATTATTTGAAGGAGAAAATATTGTAATTGGTAAGACTGATAATGGACAAAGTTTATTAAAATCTGGGCCATTTGCGAATAAAAATCAATAAATAAACTTAAAATATTAATACTTAAATAATATGTTTTAATTATTAGTAATGGCATGTGAAATAGTAAAGACAACATTTGTCTTGGTTACAGATATCAATTATTTATATAAAGCGGAAGTAACTATACGTGATTTGAGGACAGTTGGCAAATGGAATGGAGATCTAGTAGTGATTACAATAGATTTCAATTTAGATGAAAAATATAAGTTTGACTATAATATCATCGAACATAAGTTCGACTTGATCGATAAAACAAATTTATTACAAAAAATCGGACCACATGGTTTTGAAAATAGTGATAAGAGAGAATTGTATAAACTAAATCAGTGGGAAAAATTTCATGTGTTTGATGATTATTTTACTAAGTGGAATAGAGTTGTATTTTTAGATGCTGGACTAAGAGTATTAGATGATGTTAAATATATTTTAGAACTTGACTATAAAAATAAAATATTGGCACCAATAGATGGTAAACAATTAATAATAGATCCAACTTCTATCTTTAAAGATCAATTAGATCATTCAATCCCAGAAAAAATAGATTTGATTAAAAAGGATTTTGGAGAGAATATTTTTGAACAACATCATATGTTAAATTGTATGTGGGTATATGATACAAATATATTAAAAATATGCAATAAAGAACAGTTAATTGAAGCTATGAATAAATATACTGTTTGTAGGACTAATGAAATGGGTATAATGAATTTATTATTTCATTTTAAATATAAATTGTGGGAAAAATTTCCTCCTATTGCTTCAAATGGCAAATTTTTGTTCGAATGGTGTGAATTAAATAACAATTTTTATACCACATGGCAAAATTATTGTTTTATTAAATATCCAATATCAATTTCACTTAATCAATATATTTGTTAACATTGTGTTCTGCTCGGTTTATAAAAAGTTAATGGATTTGAAATATACACGTTTTTTATATCAGGAATGCTAAATACTCTATGACAAAAAACACAATCTTCCCTACTATAATATTCTTTTTCTTCAGGATATTTTACAATATCAAATATTTTTCTTTTAATTGATGATTGAGAATGATGTATCAGTTGATACTGATATGAATAAAAATCTATGTGTCTTATACATCCACTATAACATTGAGTCAATTTATTTATTCTTATATCAATATTATCAATATGATTAAAATTTGAATCATTCATTAAAAAATTATGAAGAATTATATCACAATCAGTTTCTTGAAAAGTTTTTAGTAATATTTCAATTCTTTGAGGATGCATAATATCATCAGCGTCAATAAAAGTAATATAATCCATATCATTTAATCTAGAAGCTGCTATATTACGATTTTGAGCAGCGTTTTTATGTTCTTCAGTAATAATTATTTCAAGCGGAAAACTATATTTTTTTGTTTCAAATAATTCTTTTGTAGATGAACAACTAACTACAACTCTATTTGGACTATAAGTTTGATTTTCAATGGAATCAAGTAAATTGGTCAACTGTGGAATATGTCCATAATAACAAGGAATCGCAACACCTATTGACATTTATGTATAGAAGTAGTATATATTTTAAGTATTTATATATTTACAATATTAAACTCTTTTCCTGATAATAAATCTATCATATATTTTTTTATATAGTCAACATTCATTATTTCTTCAAACAAATGTAATGAACCTTCAGCAATTTTTCTCCCAATATTTTTATTTCTCTCTAATGTAGAGAGACACTTTATAATTTCCTTATCTATTTTTTTATGATTAACGTCTATGATATATACATTTTTCATATGTTTCAATTTATTATAAAACCATGAATAATATTGTGACATCATTAAAATAATACACGAATTATAACTTAGCTCAAAACATAAACGCCAAGGATTTGCATGACCATCTATATCTAGAATATATTTAGAATTCGATTGTATATGCATTGGAATTTTTTCATAAGATGTATCACTTATAATAGTTTGTATATCTTCTATATTCATTGCGTTGTCAATATAAAAGTTTTTAGGTTTTAAATTAATTAATCCAACATCTATATCTATATCAGTTAGCCCTTTTGCTTTATTAAACGCGTTTATAACTTTCATCCGTTCATTTCTATTTTTATCTGTTTGATAACACGTCTTATTTTCTCCTCTAAATACAATACTGTCTATTTTAGAATTCCAATCCGTATTTATTTTATCAAAAGAGTTTATAAAATTATTAGTGCAATAACTTCCAAAACGTTTATGGGTAACTACTTCCCACGCATCAGGGTATACAATACATTTATCAAAGTGTTCTCTAGTAGTTGCGCCAGATAAAACAGGTATATAATTGTTTGCTATTTTTGCGTTATGTTTACAGACGTCTTGATGAAGAATATACTGATGACATTTACGTTTGAATAAAACTGGAAAAGTATTTAAATTTAAGAAGAAACATGTGGTGATATTAGTTCCTTGTAAACAAGTTTCTAATAGATGATAATAAATAGATTTATCCGTCTCGGATTTCCACCATTCTTTATATGCTTTAAACATACAATAATGAAAACCCATTTGTTTCTTATTTGTTATAGGGATTCCTTTTTTATTTTTACGCGTGGCCTTGTTATTTTTATAAATCATTTTTTTTGTTATGGCATGACTTCCAGGTTTCGTGGTAGTTGTATTAGCAAATATTTGGTATGTATGTATTTTTCCGTTTAAAACGAATACAAAAACACCGTAGCCAACGTCCTTAAACATATAATCGCATGTATTGATAAAATTTGCTTGATAACGTTCTTTTATAATACGCTGAAATGGCTGAATAATTTGTTTGAAAAAGGTTGAATAATCGTGAATGTATTTAATGTTTTTGAGAGAAATACAATTATTTTTCTCGACTAATTTTGGCTTTCTCTCTTTTGGCAATTGAATATTCATATATACATTATAGGAATATTTTACTATTTTTATTGAAATAATATAAAGGTGCTTTTACCATTTGTTAACTTTTTTTACACTAATACGTGGACCTCCACCTCGTTTCTTTGTTTTAGATGGGTCATATTGTTCTTCTTGATCTTCCTCAGGCATTCCCTTAGATAATTCCCAAAATTCTTTTGAACCTAATCTAAAATCATTATGATTATCTGCTTTATAATAAAACACTTGGTCATTTAATTTATTCGATTTAGAGTTGTTATTGATTACTAAACATTCATAATTTTCTGTGCATTGATCCATAACCTGACAAAAGGCTTCAAAAGTGGGGAACATACCTGCATAATTTTCATATATTCGTTTTCTATTCGCAATGTAATTCTCTCTAAGTATAAATACATAATCTATATTGGTTCTAAGTGTAGGTGGAATACCTAATGGATATTGCATAGTTATAACTAGCATTACTTTCCAATGTCGCAATTATACCGTTCTCCATTAGACATTTCCTTCTAATATCATAAAACCTGTGCTTTTTAAATGGGCACAGCATTCTCTCGAATGGGTTTAGACTATATCTTAAGATATCATCGAAGTTGGTTAGGCTTCTCAATCCCACGGGCATTTAGTCGTTGAACTATCATCATATCCTAACCGTTATCGGACTTAGATGACTAGCTGCGGATTGTCTTTATTTTATACCTTTTTACTATACCTTATGTAATTAGCATAAGCCATTATTATATTTCTATAATAACTTAGTAGTATAAACCTTCAAAAAACTCTAAGTTTTTAATCAAGATGTTCCCGCAATTTGGACGTGTCGCATATTGTTTTCAATATACTAGCCGTTCTTTTGAAACGACTTAGGCAAACATTTACCGTTCATAAAAAGTAGTCTCATAAGTTTATCACGAGACCATGTATTGTCATATAAACAATCATCAAGAATAACAAAAGCACGAGGGTCAATTGTGGTGCGTTTATAAGTATCCATTTCTTTTTTCACTTGTTTTAATACAGTGCGTTGTCGTTTCAAAATGTTTTCAATAATAGCAGAGTTATATTCGTTATGTATAAATAATCTAGGCACCATTTTGCCGTAAAATCCATTACCTTCTTCAGTTCCAGATATAACTGTGCCAATTGGGATATCTTGTTGATACCATAATAGGTCGCGAACTAAAAAACTCTTACCTGTATCACGCTTACCTATTAAAACAACAACAGGACCCTTATTTTCATTTGGCTTAAACTGGATACTTTTCATATCGAATTTTTTAAGTTCAAGAGTCATTGTATACTATTTAAAAAAGAAATTTAATTGAAAATTGAACGCTAAATAATAATTCATTTAGCCAAAGAACCTTTTAGATAGAATAAATACATTTTTTTTATAATTAGTTAAAAACACAGTAAATTTATATTTTAAGTAGCTAAAGATGATAAGTATCAATTATCAAAAAAGGAAGAATACCGAATTATTCAAACGTTTTGAGGAAACAACAACCCTTTATCTCTCTAAAACCCAAAATTATATACCCATTTATAGCAGATTTTTTAATTTAAACGATACAAATTACAACAGTATTAACTTAAATAATAAATGGTTTATTACAAATATAGAGAATCAATTAGAAGACACTGAAAATATATTTAATTGCAGGATTAAAAATGTAGATACGAGTAAGGTAAAGGATAGGGAAGTTTTTTTTAAAATGGCTCCACTTTTAGATCCATACAAATATATGATTGGTAAATATGATATATCTAATCCCAAACTATTTAATCTTCCAAAATTTAATTCAACCACCGAAGATTGTAATGCTAAATTTATTGATTATAATAATGCGGCATATGTAGATGGTATGTTTTTATTTTTATCAAGTCATTTACGTCATACTTATAAATTTATGAATGGTGTTGATTATTACGGATCATTTTTAGCAATCAAGAATGATTTTAAGTTAAATGTTTTTGATGATATTGATTACTTAAATAATTCTGATTTCTTTAATAAGAACAAAAATCATTTGTTCAAAATAGATGACTATGCTCATTTGTTTCAACAAGAAACGACCAAATTGAAACCAATTACTATTGGCAACAACGTGAGTTTGAAATCTGTAACCTCTGTGAATGATGAGTTATTTGAAGATATCTTTGACAACAATGTAAACACGTTTGATTTAAACGATTTGAAGGAAATGTCAATGGATTTGGTTGACTTAACGAATGCTGGCAATAATTCTCTTGTAACAGAACAACAAGTGACTCTTAAATCAAACTCAACCTGTTCATCTCGTTCATCTCATACAAATGACGAAGATATGGAGGAATATGATTGTGAAAATTGTGACACACCAGAAGTGTTTGATTCCGGCTCAGAACATTTAGATGAAATTAATAGTATTGAAAATGATGATGATAATTGGACAGATGAAACTAGTGGTACTGATGATTTTGAAGAAGAGAGAATAGAGGTAACTATACCAAAATTTCCTGTTCAAGTTATTGCGATGGAATGCTGTGAAAATACGTTTGACAATTTAATTCTTAACGAGGACTTAACTTCGGAAGAATGGTTATCTGCGTTTATGCAAATAATTATGATTCTAATTACGTATCAAAAAGCGTTTCAATTTACACACAATGATCTCCATACAAATAATGTAATGTATAACCATACTGATAAAAAATATTTATATTATTGTTACAAGAAAAAATACTACAGAGTTCCAACATTTGGACGTATCTTTAAAATCATTGATTTTGGGAGAAGTATTTTTAAATTTGATGGAAAAATATTTTGCAGTGATAGTTTCCAAGCAGGAGGAGATGCTGCTACACAATATAATACAGAACCTTATTTTAATGATAAAAAACCAAGATTAGAACCAAACCCAAGTTTTGACTTATGTCGTTTGGCATGCTCTATTTTTGACTATATCATAGATGATTTTGAAGAAATGAAAGATTTAAGTAAAGTTACAGACCCTATTAAACGTTTAATCTTTGAATGGTGTCTGGATGATAAAGGAATTAATATGCTATATAAAAACAATGGGGTAGAGAGATACCCAGAATTTAAATTGTATAAGATGATCGCACGATGTGCTCATTACCACACACCTCAAGCTCAGTTGGAAAGACCTGAATTTGATGCTTTTTCGAAATTTTATAACGAAACACATGGAACAATTAAGAATATGGATGAAGTAATAGATATTGATAAAATTCCTTCACATATTTAGAATAAGGTTTAGAACAAATTGGTATGTAATTTAATAAATAGATATAAATTAAATAATAAAAAGGTATTTAGGTTTCATTATTAACGACCTGTCCACACTTTTATTACCGATTTTGGTATAGTGCCTTTTTTAAAGTCAACCATATATTGGTCATATGTATAACCCCATGTTTGATATTTCATTATGTCACCTAGTAAAGATTTATAGTTTGTTATTTTCGGATTTTCGGTAAAAAATATACTTCCAAATATTCTCTCCAAACAACATCTGTCAGGACGACATTTTACTGCTACAACTAAATTAGTTATTCCGTATTTTTGTTCTATCTTTTCAAGAAAATTCAAATTTATGTATGATTGAACTCCAAAACTTCCAAACCATTTATCATGTGGCATACCTAATATTGAACTATTTGTAAGTCGACTTTCAATAGATTGATAGTTTTTTAAATGTTTTATTATTCTTTTTGTATTTTCAATATTTTCCTTGTCTGGATTAAAAAACCATAATGGTAAAACATTTATCCCATTCAATTTTTCAAAATTGATTCGTTTGTGAAAAAATACACTATCATGAATTATTATGGCATTTCTAAAAAACTTATATTTCAAAAAATAATAGTATGGCAACAATTCACCTCTTCCTGGAAATTCAGACTGAATTACTTCTACGTTTTTATAATCAAACTCTGGTTTTACATAATTATAATTACTATTATCATCAATAATAATGATTTTACGTAAAGGATATAATGTTCTCAAGAGTTTTACAGAATGATTCCAGTAATTATTGGTTAATTCTGAATTCACATGTCTAGTTATAATAAATCCATATAAGTCACTCATAATATATATTAATATTATCTATTATGAATAAGATTCTAAAATGAATTTAATTGATTTAGAATTATTTGAAAAACGCATATTTTCACAAAATGGTGAAGACGGTGTTCTAGATGTTATAATTTCCATCTTATGCGTTTAACATTAATATTATTCTTAATACATATTGGGTATAAAACAAAAAAAACATGCCATGTCCATTCAAGATATCTACCTGAAAAATAATTTGGTAAATTAGTTGTAATTATCCAATTATATAAATTTTTATAAAATTCTATTGGAAAATTATGGATTAAACTTTTATGAATCTTAAATTGTGCACAACTTTTAAATCCATAAATAAAATCTGGATAATTTGGAACTACATTATAAGGTATATATTGATCTATATATTTTTTATACCAATTTAGAAAATCAATATAAATATTTGGATGGCTTCTTATAATAAGATTTGGTTCATTCCAAGATGTATGATTAATGTTATAATATAGATTATTACTATTATTTGCTTCAATTATTCTATCAATTATACTACCAGTATGATGCGTTGAAAATTCTTCATCATGAATATAAAAAGTATATTCTGGTAAATTATCGTAATGATCAATTATATACTTTAAATAAGCCGACGCTTCATTTCCCTTATTAACAGGCACATTATTGGGATTATCAGAATTTTCTTTATCATAAATTAAAATATTTATATCTTGAATTTGTTCTTTAATTTTATAAATAAAAGTAACATCTCTCTTATATCTAGATACTACAATATCCATTTATTTATTTATATATAATATTAAATTTATTTAATATATATAAATTATGTGCATATATATGGTCTTATCATATTAAAACGCAGGATTATCCGTAAAAACAGGTGTGATTTTTTTGCCACCCCCACTACTTTCTATGGTAGTATTTAATTGATCCATAACAAAATATGCTACTACTACACTGAAATACACCACAAGAGCATCTCTAATTAGCAATTTTAATGGTTTGCTCTCTTTTTCGATGTATCTCATTTCCAAAAATTTGGCTACTAAAAATGTAACAGAAATAATACCAGCAATAACAAATACACTCGTCATTAATTACATTAGTTTAGAACAATCTTATTATTTATTTTACGCAAATTATTCTAAAATTTCAATTTCATCAATTAATAAATCGGGTAATAGATCTAATTTCGGTTCATCAATGTTATGTACATCTATGTTATCTAAACTAAATGGCTGTTCAGAAATGGTTAACTTAATATTATCATCTTCATCTTCTTGTTCGCGTTTTCTCTGTTCATTTCTCATAACACTAATTTCTTCCAATCTTTCAATACTTTTTGGTGCTGAAATGTGTGATATTCCATCATCTGTTTTAACGTAATCAATATCATTAAAACTAATGCCTTTTTGTGATGATTCGTCTGAAACTGTATTATTTCCACCTACAACATTTCCATTAGTAACAGGTGCTTTAATTGGTTCATGTGTTACTTCTTCTTTTACTTCTTCAATGACATCTTCTTCTATAGATTCATCCATATAAGCCTTTAAAATAGCTTCAACTGGTATACTTTCTCTTAATGTATTCAAAATGCATTCTTGGACAATGATTTCTAATTCTCTATAGTTTTTTTGAACCTGCAATGGCTGGATACTTACTTCAAACAAATATACATTTTTATATACTTTTCTAGCTACATTAATATATACCTTGTGAATAAAGTCATCTAATTTTGGTATATTAATATCAATCTTTTTTTGTTTTTGACCCACACGCATAGCTGTTAAGACTTTAAGTTGAATAATATGAACACAAGTGACTAAATCTTCTAAATAATTGCAGCCTGATTTTTCACAAATTCGTTTTCTCTCATTTTCAACAATTTGTTGATTCCATTTGGGAATGCGAGAGATTAAATTCTGGAATGTCATTAGATATTTATCCATTTCATTATTGTCTTTACAAAGTTTGATAGATTCTTCTAGAATAGATTTATATCCATCAATAATAAGCGGTGTTAATATAGTCACTAATCTAGAGCCCCATTCATTTTTTGATTCGTGAAGTGCGCTAACGTTAAAATCATCCATTTACATAAAACTTATATTTTCTAAATGTAATTCTGAACTTAAAAAAATAAAATTCAACATAAATAAAAACAGCAATTTTTCATTTCTAAATTCTCTTCGTATGCGATTAAAACAAATAAGTAGTTCATACCGTTTTTCATCACTAATAGTCCCTCTTAAAAAAGTTGGGTTTTCTAATAAAGATAAGATGTCTAATGCGCTATATCCTTTTTCATACAATTTTGCGCATATTTGCATTAAATTATCAAGTGTTATCGTTTTATCAATCTTCATTAACTCTTTAGTTAAAGCATTCATTCTTTGTATTTTTATATCTTTCATTTTAAATACCTCGTTTAAATTATATTTATAAAGGTTTACAGTTTCTCCATTAATACTTGGTTCAGGAACATAAATTTCACAAAACCTAGATAAAATGGGTTTCATCAGACTGTATTTATTTTCAGCAATAATAAAAAACCGAGTATTATGACTAAATAACTCAATACATCTTCTAAGTGCGGATTGTGCGTCCATTGTTAGTTTATCAGCATTTAATAAAATAATGCTTTTAAAGGTGTTTCCTCCATTTGAATTAATATGTGTTTTTGCAAAAAATTTCAATTCTTCTCTAATAAATTTAATGCCTTTACCGTGTGAACAATTTACATACATAACAAATGATTTTATTTTCTCACGGTCATTATCATAAATATTATGGATGAATTCATTTACAATGGAACGTTTGCCACTACCATACGGTCCATGAAAAATAATGTTGGGTATCTTGTGAATTTCTTGAAAGTAATCTAATTTTTCTTTTATAGATTGATGAATAGTTAACGTCATTGAAGTTACTATATTTTGAACAGTGTTTTTATATTTAAATAGAACGTATTAATAAAATGTTTACAATAAATTATGATAAACATTATATTCATTTCATAAAACAGATTCACATGTTATTTCAAAATGTTTAAACAGCACTTGATAAAGAATGTGTATATGGGTTATTCTTAAACGCTGATAATATATCTGGATTAATTCTCTCACATCCAGCACATTCATTATAATATTGAGGAGCGTGGATAGCACCATATGTTTGTGTAGAGGGTGGTAAACTAGACAATCTTGAATAAGCAGGGTTTACACGTCCATCCAATCGATCACAATCACTTTTACTGCAATTTACATTCATTTGCTGGTTAAATATTTGAGTGCCTCCTTGATTTGGACGATTGTTAATCGTTTGTGATTTTATATCATTATTATGTTGTCTATAAGCAGCGTCATAGTTCATATCACCATATCCAGTCGCATAACCGCCAGCAGCAGTAAAATATTCAGCACTTGTAGTATCTCTTTGTGTTAAATCAGGAGACGTGTAATTATTGACATAAATGCTTTCTTTTTGATTATTGATATTGAAATCGAGAGAATGTAAAGTAGTTTCTTTAACAGTAGTTGGTGCGGTATCTTGAGGATTGTATACATAACTCTTTGGAACAGAACCACCTACATCTCCATAAACTCTGACACTATTAATAGTTTCGTCTTTTCGAGTAGGACGTAAAATATCCATTAAAGGCGCAATAACAGCACCAATCGCACCACCGAATCCACTTCTCATGGAGTCAGGTTGTTTGACAGTTGAACGATGATTTTCATAATTTGTATGACTTCTTAAGAAGGTATCCTTATCAGTGTGATCACCTCGTCCTGTAGCACGTGAATGATTTATACTTCCTTGAAGGGCTTCATGACGTTTAGATGGTTCATAGTTTTGTGGTGCTGTCGTTGCTTTAACATCAATTGCTCCAGCAGGACCCATATAATCAATTGGAATATCATTACGTCTTAATATGCCCATTTCTTGAATTGGTCTCAATGTTTCCCCTTTTGAAGCACCTGTTGTGGTAAGCCATCTATCTTGTGTATTAATAAAATAAGTATCTGGACGTTGTTTTTCAACACGACCCAACATCTGTGTAGTTGGCGCTGTTTTAATAAAAGAATCTGCTGGACCTTCATGTCCGGCTAACTCATATTCTAATTTTGGATTCGTGTCAACTCTTAATTCATCAACTGTTTTTGGTAGCCATTTGTCTCTTGCTTCCATACCAGAATTATAACCATTTGAACCATTTATACCATATCCTTTGTCTAAACCAGGTCCGACCATTACGGTATCAAACGGTTTAACATTATTATTTCTCATACCAGGAACTACACGAGATTGGTAAAAATCGCTTTGATTTGGCATACCATAAGCCCACTGCATATTCTCTTCTGGTTTAAACAATGGCGCCTGTTCTATTTTCTTTATAGTTTGGGAGCCTGAACCAATCATGTTATCTAAAACTGTCTCGGCAATATTAACATCATATGATCTTCCTTTTACTTTTCCTCCGTTAAAAGGAACCATATTGTTATGCTTAAACTGATCAGAGTTTAAATAATTACCAGTTAGAGAGAAAATATTCTGTGGATTCTGACCAACAGCTACACCCTGTCTTTCTTTTTGTTGATACAAATTTTGATTAAAATACTTATCCGTTGCCGTATTTGGATTCGGATACTCTTGAACCGTATCAACAAGTTGATTTATGTTAGAAACTGGAAAATTTTGTGGTGGTATATTTGTATTGGGTAAATAATTACCAAATTGCTCACTTTGTCTAGTAGCTAAATTAGTTCGTGTTCCCATATTAGTATAATTTTCTTGAGTTATTTTCCTAATTTCTTTCTTTTTGCATTCTTCATTTGTTTGATTAGATATTACATACATTCCTCCTAATGCTATTAATGGTAGTGCTATTTCCATATCTATAATATATATATAAAACATTTTAAATAATAGTTGTTCTTAAATGTTTTATTTTGATTTCTAAATAATTATATGTCGTTTTTGTCAAAATACAAATAATCCAAACTATCATTTTGATTTATATTGTATAATTTGGCTAATTCATTAGATTGTGTTATAATATTAGTTTCAAGCATTTTGCTGATAATATTGTAAACATGAGTTTGGCCTTTTGAAACAAATGATCCCGGTATATGTAAAAAATACGAATGCAATCCTAATAGTTCGGATAATGTAGGTGAATCATATTTTTGTTTTTCATCATATAGACCCCCATTTACTCCAAATGTAGAAGTATGTAATATTTCAGCATTAAAGTCTAATGTTACTTTTTCAGGAAAAGTATTACTATAACTAGCAAACCCTAATTGATCATCATTAAAATTATTATTAATAATCCATTCAAAAGCTTGAACTAAATTGTTTACTTTACCAAGAATTAAACCTGCATTCACATATTTTCTTAACGGTTCTTTCATATCGTAATACTTCCAATAGTTATTCACTGGAATTCCTTGCCAAAAATAATGTTTATTTTTTAACAATGCCTTATTTATTTGTTCATCATTCCAGTTCATATGACCAACTAAAAACATTTCTGTGCTAATAATAATTTTGTTTTCAATATCCGTTATTTTATTTATAGAATTTATAAATGTCAATGGATTTCTTAAACATAAAACGTCTCTTGCATCAGATAATATTACTATTTTATTTCCGTCTAAATTTTTTAAAACGTTGTAATATCTCATTATCCTAGTTTTAAACCCATTCCATTGTTCACCTTCCCCTATAAATAAATATTTCCATCCATTTCTCTCTAAAGTAGTTTGAAAGAGTTGTGAATTTATATTATTCGCCATATCATTTTCATATGATATAACTAAAACATCATTATCATTCATATTGTATATTTCTATAATAGTTACATTATTTTAACTTATTTAATCATAGTATTTTACACGAATTCGTCTGAGCACATGATACAGGTCCTCCTACATAATTTCCTCTAATTAAATTATAACTAGCTGGTAACATATTTTTCGTCTCGTCTAAAACACAATCCCTCTTTGGAGTGAAATAATCCTTTTCTAAAATTCTTGTGCTCAAGTTATTTTGAAATGGCAAACAAACATTGGTTTGAGGATTTAATGGAGGATATTGCCAATCAACTTGTTCTAAATCTCTATACCACCAAGCTGGATTCGTTGCGCGTGATTGTTCGGTAGTTAGTTTTGCGTTTGTAGGATATTGGATTGGCTTACTATCTACATTAAAGGTTTGGTAATTATCCTTTCCTAAACAATCTCTACTTAAATGTCTGTTTACACCTCTTAATTCACTTTCTAAATTAATTGTATTTGTTCTTAAATTTGCACCCCACTTTTGAATAATGATTTGAGGATCTTCTATATAACAAGGGTTTGCACCATTACCAGGAACATTTAAAATCCATCTTCCAGGATCAGTTGCTTGTTGTAATGCCTTTTTTGTTCTACAATCATCATATTTAAATCTCGTAAATGCCATTTTATATATTTATAATATATATTATAATTTAAAAACTATTTTTGTAAAACATAATATGGAACTTATACCCTGTTGTAATAATGTGCCTACTTTGTGTTTGAATATGATTGTCAAAAATGAAAGTAAAATTATAACAAGACTATTAGATTCGGTTTGTAAACTTATAGATTGTTATTGTATATGTGACACAGGTTCAACAGACAATACAATTGAAGTCATTGAAACGTATTTTAAAAATAAAAATATACCAGGTAAAGTTGTGCAGGAACCATTTAAAAATTTTTGTCACAATAGGAATGTTGCTTTACAATCTTGTTTAGGTATGTCTGATTTCGTTATTTTACTGGATGCTGATATGATTTTAGATGTGAAACAGTTTGATAAAAATATGCTTAACGATGTAGATTGTTGTAATGTTATTCAAGGGAATGAATCATTTTATTACCAAAATATGAGAATTGTAAAAAACAATGGTCGTTTTAGTTACGCTGGTGTAACACATGAATATATTAATATACCTTCTGGTGCAAATACACTGGCGATTGATAAATCCATTATGTTTATTAAAGACATTGGTGATGGTGGTTGTAAGAGCGATAAATTTGAGCGTGATATAAAGCTTCTTACCGAAGGAATAAAAGACGAACCAACCAATGTTAGATATTATTTTTATTTAGCCAATAGTTATCATGATTTAGGGCGTTTTAATGAAGCAATTGAAATATATAAAAAAAGAATAGAATTGGGTGGATGGAAAGAAGAAGTATGGTATAGTTATTATAGAATTGGATTATGTTATATGAAACAAAATAAAATGTCAGATGCGTTATGGTATTGGATGGAAGGTTATAATTATTATCCTGAACGTTTAGAAGGATTATATGAATTAATGCGAATGTATAGGATTAGTGGAAAAAACAAAGCTGCGATGGCAATTTATAATATGTGTAAGGAATATTTGGATAAAAATGTTAATAGAGATCACTACCTTTTTTTTCATAATGACATTTATACAAACAAACTATATTATGAGTATAGCATTATTGCGGCATACAACGGTATTAAAAACATAAATGATGAGGTTATTCAAATCATTAATAATGCGAGCGATAGATATTTGATACAAAATTTATTTTCTAATATGAAATTTTACAAAGATATTCTGCAATTAAAATCAAAGTTCATTTTAGACAATTCAATACTTTCTGAAATAAATGGAAATAAAATATTATTGACTTCATCATCTAGTTGTTTGATTCAAAACAACCAAAATAACGGATATTTATTAAATGTTAGATATGTAAATTACTTAATAAACGATAATGGAGGTTATTTAAATTGTGATAATCACATAATTACCATAAATAAGTTTGTTTCTTTAAATAAAGATTTTAAAATCGAAAAAGATGAATTATTTGATAGTGCTTATGATGGTAGACGTTACATTGGTGTAGAAGATGTGAGAATATATTACGATAAATACAAAGATAAATTGATTTACATTGGAACAGGATTTCATCAAAACAATACGATTGGTATAGTATCAGGTGATTATGATTTCAATTCTAAAAAATTAGTTGTTAATGAACTAAAACAACATTTTAACAATAGCATGTGTGAAAAAAACTGGGTTTTTGTTGATTATAAAAATGACAACCATATTATATACAATTGGCATCCTTTACAAATTTGTAAATTAAATGAAGACAATGTTATTACTATTACTGAAACTAAACACATGCCAAATATATTTTCAAATGTGCGTGGATCAACATGTGGTTTTCATTATGTAAAACTAATAGAAGAAAACGCAAATGGTAATATTACAATTAATATTGAAGAAACTGAAATATGGTTTGTAGGTCATATCGTGTCTTATGAAAACCCAAGACATTATTATCATATTATTTCTGTGTTTGACAGCGAAATGAATTTACTTAGATATTCAGCTCCATTTAAATTTGAAGGCGAACCGATTGAATATTGTTTAAGTATTATTGTAGAACATGATAGAGTTCTTATGAATTACAGCACTTGGGATAGGACAACTCGCATAGGCGTTTACGATAAAAAATACATAGATTCCATCGTAAAATATAGTTAATCAATTAAATGTCTATTTTCATAAAAATCTAAATTGTTTTTGTTTTTGTTAAGAATTTTATCTATATTACTTCCTGTAATATGTTTTAAACGTTTAATTAAATATATGATATCCAATAATAGTTTTTTGTCATTATTATAATAATCAACTATTATGTGTTGTTCAATAAAGGTTAGAGTATAAATATTATATACATTTTCAATAAAATATTTGTTAGAATAACATAAAATGTCAAAAGCTAAACGAGTATTATTAGCATCAATACATTTTTGCGAACAATTTAATATTAAATCTATATTACGTATTGGATAAATATAATTTGAAATTATACCTTGATAATCTCCGTAATATAAAGTAAATAATTCAGGGTTTTCTCTTTGAACAATTGTCATAACAGCTTCATCTATTTGATACCAATTTTCTGAGTAGATTTGTTCTGTTTTTTGTTTAAATAGATTACAATATTTCAATAAATTATCTTTTGAACCGGAAAAAAGTCCTCCTGCTGTATGATGATAAATATATTGAAACATTGTTTTATTATCTATGTTTTCTATATATGGATTAATACATAATTGTTTTATTTTATCCGGCATACATAATATCCATTCATTTATTTTATCAAGATCTTTTGCTACATGATTAATACCAAAATCCATCCAAACAAAATGTTCACTGTTAAAGGGATTTTCTATTATTGCTTTTTCTATAAAGTAAAATTTATTGTTATTTAATATTATATACATTGGTGTTTCATGTTCTTTGTTTCCATTTATTATATTGAATTTTGTTTGGAGTTCATTTAACATGTCAAGATGTCTATAATAATATGTATCTTCAAATGGATGTTTAAAAATTGTCAATTTATTTTTACGTTTATTTTTTATATAGTCTATTACATCATCGCTGTCTGTAAAAATTATTAAATTATATGGTAAATTTAATATAAATTCATCAGCAAACTTTAAATAACGTTCGACAGGATGATTTAATAAACAATTAACATTAGTATTTTCTTTTTCTCTAATTTTATAAAACATAGTTACGATTGTAGGCTCTGGTTTATTTATAGATATATTTTTTATTGGATTTTTGCAAGTTCCCCAATCAATATGTCGAACTTGCTTAATTTCATTTTCATAAATAGTTTTGATTAATTCGTTACCATTTTTGTTCTGAAATAATTCTAATCCATAATTATTTGAAACAATTTCTGTATTTTGTTGAAATTTTAACAAATATATATTATTTATAAATCCCTCTTTGTTGACAAATGAGGTTGTTGGGTTTAAATTTAAGTAAATATTAGTACATTGACCTAATAGACCAGGGCCTGTAAAATCCAAATTAGAAAATGGAATAATATTATTCTCAACGTTATCTACTATTTTATCTATACATAATTTTAAAATAGCATGTTTTGGTGTTGAAGCTATAAAACAATTAAATAAATTATATTTTCCATAATATGGACAATTGTTTAAATCAATTGGAGTCATGAATTCTATATCTTCATTTAAAAAATCATCTATTTTTCCTAAACACATAGTGTCTATGTCTACATATATACCGCCATAAATATACAATATACAATATCTCCATAAGTCTGCTTTGAATGCTCCAGGTATGATCTTGACATATGCATTATATACATTTTCATTAAAATTTGTTTTTATGAACTTTTCACAATCTTCATCGTCATATAAAAAATAAGCATAATGTGGGTTTTGTTCTCTCCATGTTTGGGACAATATATTGAAATTATTTGAAATCTGCTTAGTAGTCCATGTTTGAAAAAGATTTCTTGGTATTTTAGTTAATTTCATATTTAATAATAAATAATAACTTTAAATTATAATTTATTAAATTAATTCATAAATCATTATTTATGTCGAAGTTAATTTGCAAGTCCACCTTACTGATGTTAAATTTGGAGTGCCAATTGGTACACATGATATAGTGAAAATATCACCTGCTGTAAAAGTTGCCGTATTAGTTAGGTCGCTACCTTGAGAACTTGCGCCGCTAATTGTTACAGTTACAGATGTATCAATAATATTATTTTTTCTTATTGTATATGTATAACTGGTTGATATTCCAGGAGCGGTTGTTAAATAAATGTACAAATTGGAAATTGTACAATTAAATGGAATGTATGTTGTTGCTTGTGTTTCAGTTGAGGACACCTCTAAAGAACTTCCAGCAGCATAACCACCAAAATAAGTAGTTAAAGTATTGTTAGTTGAACTAATCGTGGCTAATCCTCCAAGCATTGAAATGTTGCTTCCTGCTGGTCCTCTAGGTCCAGTATCTCCTCTGCAGCTTCGTCCAGTAGGTCCAGTAACACTTGAACCAGTTGGTCCTGTTAATCCTCGTTGACCAATTGCGGATGGTCCCGTTGGTCCAACCAAACCTTGAGGTCCTTGTCCTCTAAAATCACAACATCTTTGAGCTCCTAAATATTGTGTATAATTTGTATAATATCTTGACATATATAATGTTAAAATATTATTTATTTATGATTTTTAATAATTTATCTTTATCTACATTTTCATAATCAAACAGATATTCATTACACCATTCTGTATTTTTATTGGTTGGTGAAACGTATAACATTGTTTTGCCTATTTTCCCAATATGTCCGTGTTCAATTAGTTTACATTCTGGTATTACATAAAATTTTCCATTTTTACAATGTAGCCAATAAAAATCATTATCTCCTTCTTCATAGCACTGTTTTTTACATTTTCCATCAACTCTACATTTATATTTAACCAAAGCAAAACCATAACAATTATTATTGCCATGAACAATTGAACCTACTTTTTCTTGAACTTTTTTATCTCCTATTTTGAAATCATAAATAAGTCCTTCAACAATATTATTTGTAAATTCGATAAAATCAACTTTTTGTTCTCTAATTATGCGATATTTTAATTCTTGTTGTTGAGATACACTTGTTGGTATATTAGAATCTTCAAAACTAGATTTATGAATAATCGAATAATAATGGCTTAATTTTTCAATTAAATTTTCAGCATTTAC
>JACCDP010242423.1_pt1 | contig 20512 bp, 37 predicted proteins | sample 7445841 | NCBI WGS metagenome assembly JACCDP01 (sample SAMN15323441, study PRJNA562643) | freshwater metagenome | isolation source: river surface water | place: USA:Blue River Watershed | collected 2017-08-17
ATTAGGAAGCGCCCTGAGAACCCCAGCCAGCGCGGAAGTTCGAGCAGCCGAACGAATAACGCTCAATGGCTTTCGCCTTGAGGTTGTCGGTGTCGAAGTCCGTGTAGACATCGGTTTCGAGAGCTTCGCGCTCGTAGTACTTGAAGCCGTTCGGAGCGTCGGTCAGCAAGAACCAGCTGTTCGTGTCGGTCAAGAACATGTTAACGCGATGACCCTGCGGAACCGCAGAGTTGTTGTAAATCGCATTAATATCGTTGTTTGCCGTGTCGACGCGGAACTGCGATTGCAGAAGGCGCGTGGCCGTCCACTGCAGTTCAGCCGGAACGATCAGCTTGGTCGGCTTCGTCATGATGCGGAGGCCCGCAGCATCACGGAAGCGCTGAACGCCGACGATAGCATCCTGAAGCGACGTTTCGTTGAGGTCAGCCTGCACCGTGAAGGTGTTGGCAACCACGCCGTTGTCGATTGGGTGCTGCGTCGAGAACAGAGGCTGACCATCGCCAATCGGGAAGTTGGCCGAGAAGCCGTTGTTCAGCACGGATGCGCCGAGAACTTCCTTGGTCTGTTCCATCGACTGACGAAGAGCCTTCGCCTGAAGCGGGAACGACGACTGGTACAGGTTGTCCTTGATCGCCTGACGGGTGATGATGAAGCCGATGCTGGTGTAACGGTTCACGTAGTTCGTTACATAGCGCTGACCCATTTCGCCGTAAGCGGTCGAAGCACCTTCTGCCTTGATCTGAGCGAGGCCAAGCAGCTTGACTTCGACTTCGATTTCGACAGCCTTATCGGACGTGTGCTTTTCGAAGATTTCGGACCATTGACCCGGATACATCGGATAGTCGCCAAAGACGGCAGCCAGACCGGGACGGAGCAGGTCGCGAATTGCGGTTGTGTTAATAGCCATTTCTTATGTCTCCCTGCTTGGCCGATTAGACGCCAGTCACGCCACCCCGGTAGAGGTGGTTGTTGATGGTCACGAGCCAGTTAGCAAAGTTACCAACGACGTTACCCGGAGTCGGGTCGAGGTCGATGATTTTGCAGTTCAGCGTCGAAGTCGCAGCTTCCGAGGCATTGTTGAGCGACACAGCCGACGTACCCGTCGATGTGGAGCCAGCAGTGTACAGGAAGTTGATGTTCAGGCCGCGATCAGCAAGAGCCAGCGGGGTACCAGCAGTGCCGGTGCCGCTTGTTTCTTGGGCGGTGAACACTGTGTCCGGATCGTCGATAACCAGAGCTTCGACCGTCGAGCCGGTCAGAACGCCCGGGTTGCCCGGCCAGTAGTTCATGAACTTAACGACGCCCGTGCTGTCGGTGTACTTGACGCCCCAGAAAACGCCAACGCAGGCGTTGCCGGCAGTGCCGACTTCGAGGTAGCCAGACGAACCGATCGTGACGGGATCGCCACGGAAAATGGCAGTCGCATAGGTTGTGACAATTTGATAAGAATTAGTCGCGCCAGTCCAAGCAGAGCCATCGAGCTTCTTGACGGGTACGAGACCCTGAGGCGCATTGGTGCCGTAAGCCATACGGAATCTCCATGCTGAAGTGAATGATGTTTCGGCTTTGACCTGCCTTCAAGGTACCGCGATACGTAACGCGGCATCGGACGGCTACCCGCCGGGGGAGTGGATGACGTGACCACCATCGAGTTTTGGCACGGTACGTTACGGCCATCGAAGTCTGCAAATTACCCTACCCCCGCAGCCCTGTCAATCAGACATAAAAAGACCCCGCCCAGACTAGCCGGACGGGGCAGTTAGGCGCGGTGACAGGAGTAGCACCGCGACCGGAGGTTAATCCTTGAAGGACGTAACGCGCTCGAAGCCGACGCTGCTGTCGTCGATGCGCGGCAGGTTCGGGTCAGCCTGACCAGTCCATGCGACATCCTGCAACATCTGCAGGTTTTCATCGTCGCGGTTCTGGCGAGCCCATTTCACTTCTTCTTCCGGCTTCTCGCACAGGATCAGACCACCACGACGGATGACCGTGACTTCCATGCCTTCGTAACCGGGAAGCGGAGGAGGAACCATCTCAGGGTGACGGGCTGCCGGAACAGGCTGCCAGCCACGAACCATGCGATCCGTCATGTTATCGGGATCAGGCTCGTTGAGCGTGGATTCGCGGACCCACGAGTACACCATGCCAGTCGGGATCTTCTCCTTCGGGACATAGAGCTTGGACTGATAGTGGGTTTCGGGTTGCTTGCGCATCTCGGAACCGCGATTTTCTGCGGTGCGCGAGGATGCCATACGTGATGCACGTGCCATAAATTACTTCCTTTTCTGCTTGAGGATGAAGGTAGCGTGATACTTCTCAGCCTCAGCATGAGTCATGCGCTGCCCATTGGGTTTGCGATACGCACCGCTGTCCGCCATGTTGTGAGCCATACGACGCTCATCTGCGGAAAGACGGATTACTTTCGACTTAGCGCCCTGACCCTCAGGTGCAGAGCGGGTCACAGCCGCTACGTTGCTCTCACGACGCATAGGTGGTGCTGCCTTCTTTACAGGTTTTGGATCATCAAACGCATCAGGGAACTCCTCGCGAATGTGCTGGTCGATCTGCTTGAAATAAGCAGCGCTCCCAATCTCATCCTCGCGACCATCTGCCCGCAAACGGCGCTCGACCTTCTTAGCGAAGAGCGTCGCTTCCTCGTGCATCTCAGCGTCGAAGTCAGGAGACTGCGGCTGGAACCACGTATTGCGTTGGATCCACTGAGCAGTGCGGGGTTCGAGAGAGACCTGACGCTGCTCGTTCTGCGGCTGTGGTGCAGGAGCCTCTCTTGCCGCTTGCTCTTGCTGAGCACGCTGAGCAGCGGCCTGCTGCTTCCAGCTCTCCACGCCTGACAGATCGGACTGCAACTGGAAGAGCTGCGACTGCAACTCGACCTGCTGTTTGGTGTCGCCAACAGCAATCGCGTCCTCGAGCTGAGCCTTAACGAACGTCGCCTCGCGTTGGAGACGCTGCTCGTAGTGGGTCATCATCGCAATGTCGGATTGCTGACGAAGCTCAGCTTCTTGTTGCGCGCGTGCTTCCAGCGCCTGAGCGCGACGCTCAGCTTCTGCCGCACGGCGAGCAAGCTCAGCGATTCGGTTCTCCGAGGAGCGGCGGCGCTTCGGCTTGACCTCTTCCTCTTCTTCTTCCTCTTCGTCGGAAGCCTCTTCGACCTCCTCCTGCTCAGCTTCTTCAGCCTCTTCTTCCTCAGCTTCTTCCTGCTCTTCCTCTTCCTCCTCCTCTTCGGAGTCGTCGAAGTCAGCTAGGTTTTCGCCAAGATCCTCTTCCGTAATCTCGATATCTACGTCCTCAGTGGGACCGTCATCGAACATCGGAAGTTCTTGGGTTTCGGTTTCACCGTCCATTTATGCCTCCATTAAAACCTGTCGGCGTTCTTGACCGACTCGATATCCTTCGGATCTTTGATCACCGCCAAGATGCGATCATCCGGAATCAGGCCGAGTGCCACGCCGCGATAGGAGACAGCGACAGCCTCATAGCGCGGGATCATCACCCAATCGCCCACTTTGCACCAAGGGCCAGAGCGTTCAAACTTCTCACCTTTGTAAGCCTCCGGCCCCATCGCGCAGACGAGAGCCGAACAAGACTGATACTTGTCCTCAGACAGGACAATCTCAGGAAGGATGATGCCACCCTCAGTCATCTGCTCACGAGTGAAGAGCTTGAGCGCGATCATGTAGCCAGCCGGCTTCATGTCAAACTCTTGCCCCGTAATGTCCGTGAAGAGGTTATTGATGAAGTCTTTAGCTTCGCCCTCTTCGTGCTCTTCAATGAAACTCATCGACATCAGTACATATCCTTCCGTTTTTGCTCCGGTATTTTATCGTCATCTGGTTGGAACATCTGACGATACGACTCGTTTACAATCTCGAGAGCGAGCGTGTAGGCGCGAGTCATCGCATTCCCCTCCAAGACCTGAAGGGCAATCTCTTCTGCCGTCACCGCAGGAATAAAATTTTTATCCCCGAAACTGGACGGCCTAAATCTGGCGTTGAGTGAATAAGACGCGGCTGTATCGCGCGCTTCGCCGAGCTTGTCGACGATCCTCTTCCGCAGTTCTTCTGCGCTCATATATGTTCTCCGGTTTTTTATGTGGCGGTCATTACCCGGGCCGCCACGGGTATTCTAAGTTACATTCCGCCGAGGCCTTTCTTCGGCTTCACAACCTGCTTGATATCGCCTGTCGGCGACATCATACCCTTGCGAACCTTAGCGGCACCGCCCTGAGCTTTCTTGATGGGGGCCATGCCCTTGCGGGTTTTGCCTGCGCCGCCAACAGCTTTCTTCACGGGCTTCTTGACCCCATAGCGCTCCAACAAACGCTTACGGGTGGCGTCGCCTTCTTCCCGCGTGAACGCCTTGCCCTGCAAGGCCGGATCAATTCCTGCCTCACGAGCCATTGTCGGGTTGTCACCGCGACGATATTCCCGCGTCAACGCGTCTTTGTAGGCAGCCTTTTCGCTGTTGGACAATTTACCGAACTCTTTCGGATACATCGGAATTTCGCCAGAAGATGTCTTATAAACATAAGACCCGCGCATCCCCTTATCGATGTCAGCGCGGTCGCGATCTACGATATCCTGAGCTATGCGTCGCTCCGACTCCTTTTTAGCAGAGCCACCTTTTGCCTTCTTCACCGGCTTCTTGACCTTCCCAATCGCGATCATGACAGCGAGACCGTCCTTGGCTTTGCCGCCCTTCTTCATGCCGCCCATTTCGGTGGCCAGTTTCTTCGCGGTGTCAGCGGAGGTCTGAACTTTGCCGCCCTTTTGAAAACCCTCAACGCCGCGCCCCTTGAGGACATCAGCTCGAGTGACTTTGCCGTCACCGGTAAGATCTGGCATTTTTCCGCCATTCTTCATGCGAACGCCCAGCATTTTGTCAGCTGCAGCCTGCTTCTTGCGGCGTTCAGCTTCCATTTCCATCTCGCGACGCTTCTGGGCTTCCAGCATCTGCTGGCCACGACGGGTCGTGATCAGGACATCATCAGCCTCTGGGCCGCGTGTCATTGCAGGCGGCTTCGGTGCATTAGCAGGAGCTTTGCCCGTCTTCGGCTGGCGCGGCTCGAAGTCAACCATCTTCGGCGCATTAGCAGGCTTTTTCAGCTTCTTAACGCGATCTTCTTCCAGCGGGATAGTGACGCTGCTGCCACGAACGGGCTTCTTTAGAAGGCCGCCATCATTTTTTTTTACGACACCGCCAACCTTATAGGTCGGGATCGGGCGCGCGTTAGCACGCTGCTGCAGGGCCTTCGCGCCGTTCGGCTGGTTCGGCATGGGCTCAGCAATCGCAGAGCCGAAGATTGCGCGAGCCTTGGCCCGCAGATCAGTGGACTTCATATTAACCTCCAAAGGTTCGCAGGGCTTCAGACTCCAGCTTCATAGCCGCAATCTTTTCTTTTGATGCGCGGTCTTCCGCGTCGCTCCGGTATGCCAGCTCCGCCTTCTGCAACTCGACCTGCGCATCGCGCTCGTCGGAGATTTGCTTCTGCTGAACTTTCATTGCTTCGACCTCAACCAGCGGATCAACCGGCGGTTGCTCGGGCTGAGGCTTATACATCGGTGCCAACTGCTGCATCGCCTGTGCAACGGCGAGCGCGAGCTGGTTCTCCACCTCAGGCGGCAGCGGCGCACCCGGAGGCGGTAACTGCTGACCGAGAACTTGCTGCACCTGCACCCGCAATTTCAGAGCCAAGTGCTCGTTGATGTGCGCTTGCAGGTTCGGATTGTCCTGAGCGATGGGAGCATGGGCCGCGATGTGCGCATCGTGGTCCTGATACTCGCCAGCGCGCAGCGGCAAGCCCACAATTGCGTTCTGGTTCTCCGTCAGCGGGTCCAGAGGCTTTGGCTCGATCATCTTATTCGGCAGGATCGCGTCGATCTTCTCCGGCTCGATGCCCATTTCCATGTACATCTGCTTAAATGCAGCGTGCAAATCGTGCATATCAGGCTGTTGCGTAGCGAAACGCAGCAATGCCTCGGCGCGCATCATGCGCTGGGCCGAAGAGCTGATATTCGGGTCAGAAACAGGGATTACGTCGATGTTATTGACGAAATCAGCCCGCATAATCGCCGTCTGACCGCCCTTAACAGGGAACGGATACGGCGCTTCAGGCAGATATTCGCCGAACAAGTCGGCAATCAGCTTCAATTCTTGGCCGAGTGACTTGTGCGCGCGCTTCAGAGTGGCCGATTGGACCCGTGTTGCCGCTTCCATGAGCGCAACAGTGGTGCCAACCGGCGCATCCTGACGCCCATCACCGACGGCAATCTCTGCCGTATTCGCCAGATTACGCGCTCCCTCGTAGGTCTCACGCAAAAGCTCCAAAGATACCTGTGACGGTTCCTTATACGGCATCGGCATGATCGCATTTTGGATCGGCAAGCCGCCCGTATCGATCTCACGAAACTCTGTCGGACCAATCCCGAGGTTGTTGTCGTCAAGGCGCATGCCTTTGACGCGCAGACCACCCGGGAAGTTGTTCAATGTGCCCGCGTCGATGAGCTGCCGCCGAATTGACGTAGCCGTTTTTGCGCTGTTCCCCAGAATATGCGCGTATCCAAGGCCATAAAAGCCCAGACCCGGCAGGAATTTGTAGTGAACGAAGTAATTGCGCTTCTGGAAAGTGGTGTCGCCTTCCTTCCAGTTGCGGCGAATGGACAGGACTTTGCGCGTATTCTCGTCAATCGACACGATATACGGCAGCGGAATCCCGTCTTCGTTCTCAAATCCCTTCAGATCGAGGTCAGCATAGACCTCATAGATCTGATAGTCGTTCGCCCCACTTGCCCCCGGCTGCAGCCCCTCGACGCTATCCACCTCCGCCTGCACAATGTCGTCATTGCCAGTTGGCTGCGGATCCCCCAGCGAAAGGTCGCGATACACACCATTGATCTGCGCCATGCGCAGTTGCTTCTTCGTCATCGGCACGATGTGGCAGTAACGCTGCGACGTGCTCAAATCGCTCGTGCCGTAAGACACGATGAAGTTCGACGGCAAAACAAAGCGCGCCACTGGGCGCGCCAACACTGGATCTTGGTAAACTTTCTTGAACGTCGACCCGACCAGCGGAAGCCACATGAGCATCTGGTCGAACTCTTCGTAATACTCAGGCGCAAGCTCTGTCAGATACAGATTCATCCACGCCTTAACCCGCTCCGCCTGATCGTCGAGGTCCATATTCGGAACCCCAATGACCTGCGTCTTAACCGGGCCCGCAGCGGGCATCAGCTCGCCACGAGCCACAGCCTGCCACCGAATTACCGCCTCTGCCATGAGCGGGTCGAACACACCACACGCGCCGTTGAACGGTGTCGTCCGATCTTCGATCTTCAGGCCTAAGAGCTTGATGCCCTTCTCCATCGTGGTTTCCCAGTCGGAGCGGCTTTGCTTGTCTTCCTCGACACCCGACATCAGCTGCTCAGAAAGACCAGCCAAGTCCATGTCGTTCATGTAGTCCGCAAGATTCGCCGAGTGCTCCTCAGCGTCACCTGCGTCCTCGTCTGCCGGATCAAAGTCGATGTCGACAGAGCCGTCCTCGTTCTCCATGACCAGCGCGCCGTCTACCAGCTCGCCTGCTTCCAGTGGAACTTCGACATCAATGCCCGCATCTGGAGCGCCAACGTCCACGCCACCAATGCCCTCATAAGCGGGGCGCAGCGTGTCTTCGAGTGTCATCGGTTTACGGGCCATGCTGTATTCCTATCAGTAAAACGCAACGCGCTCAAGTGGAGTGTCGTACTGCTCCTCATACGGGTCTTCTGTGTTCTGCACCCACCCAGACTGCTTAATACGCAAAAACGACATTGTCATCGTATCAACCCAGTCTCGTGCGTCTGCTGCCGGAAACTGGATGCACTGCTGCAAGAAGTCGTCGGCCCACTTCCGAAGCGTCATATATGTCGGACCCTGCGCCGGCAACCATACCCGCCCATTCTCGATCAGGTCCGTCACCAGCCGCACGCGCGCAATCTTGTCGCCGTGCTTGTCCGGGTTGAACGGCGTTGCCGTAATCCCCGCGCGCGCCAGATCCTGTATCAGCATCTGCCCGTTCGCCTTCGCTTCAACCAGCACCGTGTCCGGCTTCCTCCCCCTCGAGGGCTTGATCGGCACGTTGTAATTGTCGTCCCGGTAGTCATTCGCCATGCGCTGCACCATCCGACGCAGCACAGGCCACTCCGCCCGGTCACGCCACGCGCTCAGCAGGATCAAATTCGGAATCCCGTTCTCGTCGTCGAACACGCCCCATGTGGTCGAAGCGCTATACGCCGATGTCTTATTCGCCGTGAGTGCTGTATCCCACGCCTGAAGCACATAGCGCACCTTCGGCGGATCGCGGTCACGCCACCACTTGAACCACGTGCCGTCAATGATGCCGCCCGAATCCACCACAGGCGACTGCTGGTAGAGCGAAAACCACGTTCTTTTCGTCGTGGAACTCCGGTCGCGGATACGCTCGAGATTCTCTTTGCTAAACTGAGACTCCCAAAGCGCCTCCCCTTCCGCCCTCCCAAGTGGATCGTCAGGGCCGGCCAATGCCGGCAAAATCACGCGCTCCCATTTCTCCCCACTGCCGTCGCGCTCCTCCTGATCCAAGAGACCAAAGTGGTCGCCCAGATGCCAGCGCGTCCCAATGAGGATAATCGACGTGTTGTCGTCCACACGCCGCGTGTAAAAGTCGCTCGTGTACCAAGCCCAGAGCTTGCGCCTGTGGCTCTCGCTCTCCGCCGCCTCAATACCAGACAGCAAGTCGTCCCCAATCAGCAAGTGCCCGCGCCGACCAGTCACAGACGCGCCCACAGCAGTCGCCTTATACGACCCGCCAGATATCGTCATCCACTCGCCAGCCGCAGTCTTGTCAGCACTAATCCCCCCGTCAGGGAATATCCGCCGATGCTCGTCGCTCTTGATGATATTGCGCACCCGCAGACCAAAACTGTCCGACAGCTCCTGCGTGTGCGTCGCGCAAATCAGGTTCTTGTCCCCGTACTTCGACAAATACCAAGCCGGGAAATGCTGCGATGCCGTGAAGCTCTTCGCGTGGCCCGGCGGCATGCTGATCATAAGCCGCTTAATGTCGCCCCGCGCAACCGCCTCCAGCTTCTCGCATAAATACTTGATGTGCTTCGGCGGCTCCATCCCACTCACATAGTGAATGTAACCCGCCAAACTCTCCATCGCCTCCTCGCGACGGATCAGCTCGTTCGCCAAGTCCTCAAATGTAAGCCCCTCTTTACTCATGGGTCACCCCTCAAACTCCACGCCATCAAGCCACGCATCAACCGCCTCGTGCAGCTTCTGCCGGTTCATAACCCACGCAGGAACCTCGCCCATAGGCCCGTCATTCATCACAATCCGCGTCTCGTCCGTCAGCCAATCATCGAACCCCTGACCCTTCTTCAGGGTGATCGCGTATTCATCGCCCACAATCTCCAGAGGAACCGTACCCTGATCCCGCGACAAAAACCCATGCAGGAAACACCAATTAATTTTCATCACTCGCTACCCAGATCGCGGATCTCAATCATCTCGCGACGCGACTTCCCATAAATCGCATCGTCAATGTCACGATCCAACAGAATCATCGCCTGCTCGCGCCAGTATTCCGCAAGCTCCGTCTGCTTGCCTAGCGCCTCACGCAACTGCGAGATTATATCCTCTTTACCACGCTCCATCTCACCCCTCCTCAGGCCCCGGAATATTCTCATACGTCCCCTCAATCACAGGTCCACCCAGCGATAGCTTCTTCGCAACCATCGCACGCAACTCATGCAAAGGCAGCTCCTGCGCACTCACATTGAAATTGTAATTAACCGTCTTGTCAGCGTAGCCCAGCAACTCATTCTGCAACTTAATCGCCGTCGCCGCCGCAGAATAACTCCCATCCTCCAAAGCGCGCCGGAATATCGACTCCAGCTTGTCAATCTGCAACTCGCGCGTCGGCGGCTCGTCAGTCGCCACCTTCTCCTGCTCCGCAGACTTATACGCCGCAATCGCCGCCTTGATCTCAGGACGCGCCAACTGACGCTCCGCCATCACCCGCAACGGATACTGACTGCTCCCCAACCCAGCCCGGTTGCAAGCCAAGAGCGCATCGCCCGTGCGAACATACTCTCGTACAAATATGCCCTCAGCGGTCAGCCCAGTGTCCGCGTCAACACCAGCTATCGCCTCGTCCCATAATTCCATAATACCTCTCAGTGAGCAGCCGAAGCTCCAACAACACCGTCTGAGGGGTTAGACAATGCGACAACCCCGACTGCTCAAACATAATATCCCCCACACCCATCGCAATGTAAATACGAAGTGTATACGCGGGCTTGAAAAAAATTCGCAGAGTAAAAATGCGACATCAAACACCCCCCGGGGTAAGTCTCATTTTAGGGGGGTGGGGGTAGCCGGGAAGCGGTTTTGAGATTTCGCTGAGTATTTGTCTGAGGGGGTATATACTCTACAGAACGCCGGCCACGCGCGCGCGAGTGGGTGGGTGGGGGTGCGCGTGCGCGCGTCCGGGTGCGTGCCTGCGTGCGCGTGTGCGTGCGTGCCCATGCCTGCGAGCGCGCGGGTGTGCGTGCGCCGGCGTGCGTATGCGTGCGGGAATCTATTCATTCTCGCGCAATCGATTGTGCCATTTTGGTTTCATCTCCTGCCAGATCCTGCCATTTTGGCATCGATAGTTTTTGACACGGCGTCAAGTTTCGGGGATAAAGGATCCATCGAGAGGCGGTAAGCCAAAACGATACACGGAATCGGGCTTGCGTATTTAAGCCCTTGGCTAGGCAACTAGGCCAGATTCCTAGCAATGGCCGGGGAACCGGACGCAAACCAGAGCTAGGCGCAGGCAAGCCCGATTCCAAAACAAGGTCTGAATCTCGCGTAACCAGCGGGGGCGAGCCACAAGCCAACCGGCCTAGCGCCAACAGGCAGGCTCTAATGAGATAGGACAACCGCCCTTTGACGGGGGCCTGTAGCGTAAAGGTTCACACAATGCGGTTTTACCGCGCAACATATCGCCGGCATTCTTCCCTAGCCGGATCCATAGCGGGCCACGTTTGCCCGATAGGGGAAGCCGTATCTAGTGATCGGAACCATCGCGGCCTGACAAGCCGCGAGTAGGCCTAAGCTGGTTTGATATGGTAGGAACGCAACCGACTAGGTTCTGGTAATCGTGAGACAACGATTAATCTAGCGGCGGTTCCGGGCGCGCAATGCGGATCGTGTGATCGAAATGCCTAGACAGTGACGGAGCCACACTAGCGCGTCCAGCTGATAGCAAGGCAACATTGGGCGCGCTGGTGATGCAAGCCGCGTGAGGCGCGGTTTATGTCACCAAGGGGAAAAGGACCGAAGTATGACACGCTACCTTTACACAAGAGAGAATCCGTTCACCAATGCGGAGTTTGACGCCATCCCGCGCAATAGCGCCGGCGACATTATCGATCTGCATGACGCCTATCCGTTCATCACGGAAGCCCAACGCGATCGCTTGACGGGTGATGATTGGTCTCGGATGCAAGAGATCGATGAAGAGATTCTCTGCGAACTAGCCGAATTTATGTGAGAGAGGGGAAAAGAACCATGACACGCAAAGATTATGTGCTGATTGCTGAGGCGATCAAATCCGAGACCGACGAATGGTCGACACGCGACCAGACCAACGCGGTCTATTTTGTCGCCAAGCGTTTGGCGCGGCAATTCCAGCGCGACAACACGCGGTTCGACACAAGCCGGTTCATGGCCGCTTGCGGGTTCCCTGCAACCGAATAAGTTTCAAATCAAAACTGTAACAGACCATGTTACAGCTGTAACGCGCAGATTTCCGCCATTCTTAATCTCTAGTGTAACATACTGTAACAGGAAAATGTTACAGCAAAAACGGCGGATTTCTGCGCCTCTCACTACTACTGTAACTAAATATAGAGAAATATATATATTAATAAGGAAAAATAGGGAAACCTATTTGGTTATTAATATGCTTATTTTCGCCTATATAGATATGTTTTTTCCGAAATTCTGTTACAGTTGGGCAAAAGTGGCTGATTTCTGCGGGTTTCCGTGTAACATTTTGCTGTAACACCCTGTTACAGTAGGAATTAAACTCGCGGTTTTCTGCGGTTTTTACTGTAACAGCGTATACACGATTTTGTTACAGTTGGGCGTGATTTTGGCGCGATGCTGCCAGCTTATGGAATCATAAGCATAGGCAAGTATTTTTGCGACATAAAAAACTGTTTGACACGCTGTAAAAGATTTGAGACTCTAAATGGGCGCTGTGACGGCGCTGATGGAGGTTATCATGGCAATTCAGACACGTATCACACCGGGCGAGGCGGCATATCTTGAGGACGTTCGCCGGCAGCCTGTCTATCCATTCAATTGCAAGCCGCGCACGCCGTGGTCGCAATTGGGGGATGAGATCCGGGCGAATTGGGAACGCTATCCGACCCCGCGCGAATGGAAGAAGGAGGGCTGAGGCATGACGTATCAATCAGTAAAGATGGCTGAGTATAACGAGGCTGAGGCGGTGATCATCTTTCGCATGGGCGAAGATGAGTATGGCTTGCTGTGGGATCTTGAGCCTGACCGGCTTGAGATATGGCACGATCATGGATTCAGCGGCGCGGGCTATGGCAATTTGCAGATAGACGCATTTGGTAAGACGCTGGACTTGGAATTTTGCCGGTCTGAGGTTCTTGAGAGGGGCTTGTGATGATCGTTAACATGACTCTGGAGGTGACGCTAACCCTGCCTGATGGAAGCGCGTCAATGGACATGAGCGGCGGTCGCGGCTGGGTGCTGCCGGATGGGCAGGTGATTAAGGTTTGGGCTGTGCCTGAGCTGAATGAGAAGATCGACCTGACATGGCAGGAAGCGGAGGCTTTGGGCATCCATATCGAGGACATGGTGACAGAGGCGGAGATAGGCGAATGATTCGGACGAAGTATCTAGGCCCCACCAACACGAGGGGCGCGCGCATTAAGGCATGGGCCGGCGACCGCAGCGTGACGATTCCGTATCCGTATGAGCTGAATACAGAAGACGCGCATATGGCGGCGGCTGACAAGCTGGCTGACATTCTGCACGAGCATGACGAGGGTCCAGTGGAATACCACGTTGCGCGCAGCACAAAAGATGACGGATATGTTCTCTATCGGATTGAAAGGCACTGATATGAAGGTCGAGATCGAGATGGAAGATCGCGTCTGCCACAAATGGTGGCCGGTGGCGAAGTTTGAGATGGGCACGCACGCAATGGAGGCGGCGCGCGCGCTGAGCGAGGCTGATGGGGGTCGCTATCGTGTGATCGACCGGCGCTGGCCTGATGACGAGCCGATGGCCGCGATCATCTATGACAAGGGGATTGCGTCATGAGCGATATTGATACCACCCCGAAGTGGGCGCGCGAGGCGCGGGATCATCTGATTAATCTCAGTGCGCGATTGGATGATACTGAGGCCTACGTCAGAAGCCTTGAGGCTGTGCGCGATGATCTGCTGGCGGCGCTGGAGCAGATGGTCTTGCAATATCAGGACTTTTTCGAGGACGCTATTGAGCCGCGAGGCGGTGCGTTTGACGAATACTGGGATGCGCTAGACGCAATCGCTAAAGCGAAGGGAGAATAGCATGGGCTGGACGTTTCAAAGCAAGCCGCGCAACGTGCGCGAAGAGCTGGACAGACAGCTGACATGGTCGAACGATGAGGGCGCGCGCCGCGTGCTGGATTCGGCAATCGTGGGTATGCGTGAGTATTACGCAGCGGTCGAGCATATCAAGCCGGACGGGACGCGCGTTGTATGGGCCGCTGTATTCATGCTGCAATTTGTGCCGAAGGCAACGGATGGCCTGACGTTTGGTTACAAGGATATGGATGAGACGTGCGGGCCATACGCATGGCGCTGCCCTGAGCGGATCTTGGCCCTACTGACTGAGACCGATAGCGAATATGCGAATAACTGGCGCGCGAAGTGCCGCGAATACCATGCGACACGTGCGGCGATGCCGAAACTTGCGCCGGGGATGCGCTTGAAGGTGCATGGCGGGGAGAATCTGAGCATTGCCGGCGTGCCTATCCGTGAGGTGAAGGTGGTGGTCGCTGGCCGCACGCCAAGGTTCATGGTCGAGGGCTATGGCAATGCGTTTCGGTGGCCGAGCTGGCGGCAGTATAAGATGGAGGTGATGGCATGAAGCAATATGATTTCACGCTGGGCTTTGCGATCATGGCTGAGAACGAGCTGGACGCACGGGTGAAGCTGGCTGATTTGCTGAAGGCGATCAGCAAGGAAGAGATCCTGAAGGCGATGCGGCTGGAGAAGGGGAAGTAACATGGGCTTGGATATGTATCTGACCGCTGAGAGATATGTCAGCGGGTATAGCGACGTGCCGACGCGCGATAAGATTATGGCTGCGTTGAATGAATATCCGCCGCTGCGTGACGAGGGATCGCACGCTGTGGTTAACGTGAGCGTGGCCTATTGGCGCAAGGCAAATGCTATTCACGCATGGTTCGTGGAAAACGTGCAGGATGGCGAGGACAAATGCGAAAAGACCTATGTCCCGTTTGATAAATTGAAGGAGCTGGTCGCAACGTGCGAGAGGTTGCTGGTCAAGCGCGATCCTGAGCTGGCCGCTGATGAGCTGCCGACTGCTGACGGATTCTTCTTTGGCAGCACGGACTATGACGACTGGTATTGGGATAACGTGAGCGAAACTTTTGCGGTGCTGAAGCCGCTGGTGACATGGCTTGAGGCTGATAAAGAACGGCTGAATAACTGGGATTTATTCTATCAATCGAGCTGGTGAGGTGAGCATGGAATGCCCGAAGTGTGGCGACAACACGCACATATACCGCAAGGCTGATCTGCTGTGGGATCCACGTGTTGAGGCATGGATTGTCGAGTTCATGGACGAGATCGCGGAATGCACTGAGTGCGATGCAAAGTTTATGATTGACAGCAAGTAAACAGTCTGTATCTTTGACGCTGCGTTGTGACGACGCATAGCAGAAAGGTTTTAATATGACCGCAGGATATATCGTTTATGATGGCCCATCCATGCTGGATGGCAAGCCTATCGTGGTGATCGTGTGCGCGCTGGAGCGTAGCCGCAACGTCAAGACCGGCCACATGGTTCAGACCTATATCATCCGCAAGGATATGCACCCGGTCGAGGCTGTGAATAGCGGCGAGGATGCATCGATCTGTGGCACGTGCGTGCATCGCAAGGATCCGGTGACTGGCCGGCGATCATGCTACGTGACGCTGGCGCATGGGCCGGCGCACGTGTGGCGGAGCTATCAGCGGGGCGTTTATGAGCCGATGCACCCGGCAGCGGCAGGCCTGATCTTGGCTGGTCGCATGATCCGGCTTGGCACGTATGGAGATCCGGCGGCAGCACCGCTTGACGTATGGCGGCAGCTAACGGCGATGGCCGAGGGCTGGACAGGTTACTCGCACGCATGGCGCACGTTGACTGAGGCATGGGCCCGGCTGGTGATGGCGAGTGTGGACAGCGTTGAAGAGATGGATGAGGCGCATGATCGCGGCTGGCGCACGTTTCGTGTGGGCGGTGAGGCTGTGCGCGGGGCTGAGGTGGTATGCCCGGCGAGCGCTGAGGCTGGCAAGAAAGCACAATGCATTGAGTGCCGGGCCTGCATGGGCCTGAGTGCAAAGGCAAAGGTTTCAATTCAGATCGCACCGCACGGGGCGGGCGCACGATATGCACGAGAGAGGGAGATGGTAAATGCGTAAGTGGTTGGCTGGGAAGCTATTCGATATGTCCGTTTATCTGGACTGGGATTCAGTCGCAGACCGCGCAAGGCTGGTGGTGATGGTGGAGCTGGGTCTTCAAGACGCGCTGATGGTCTCATTGGGGGAACCGAAGAAGCGTGGCCGCCCGAAGGGTCGCAAGGATGGGGTTGGCCCCAAGCCAAAGGCAAAGGCACAGCCACAGGCTGCACCTAAGAAGCGTGGCCGCCCGCTGGGCAGCAAGAACAAGCCGAAGGTGGTGGCATGAACCGAGAGCTGGATGCGCTGGATGCAGAGGAGCTGCTCGAGACATTGGATATGCTGGTCGAGGCGATTGACCAGTATGTGGACGAGGATGGCAAGCCGCACCCGTATCTATGGGATGACTATGCCAAGGCATATGACAAGCTGCGCGATTACGGGCGGCGTAAACCGAGGGCTTTCTGATGGATAGCGAGGAGCGATTCGTGGTGCGTGGGATTGTGAACCGCGCATTGGACAAGGGTTATCTGTTGACAATCTTTGATGGCGAGGAGTTTCCTGTGCTGCATAGCGATGACGCAGAGGAAGTGATGGATAATCTGGGTCACTGCGATGAGGAGTGGCTGCACGTGGAGAACGAGGCACGACAGAAGATCGGCACGATCTTTCTGGTCTACGGCAACGATGCTGACGAGGTGGTCTGCGACTGCACGGACAAGCCTGAGATACTGGAGATTGTGGGATGACTGAGCAAGAGATTATCAAGCGCGCCAACGCTGCATTCAAGAAGCGCGATAAGCTGGCGGCAGAGATGAAGCAGGTGGATGCGGAGATCGCCGAGCTGGTCAAGGCATATAGCTTGTCCATGAAACTGTGGGGCTTCACGCCCACGATGCTGCGCCATGCGGTGCATGCACGCCTTGGGGTTGCGGCATGACAGAAGAGCAGTTCGAGGTTCTGATTGGCTGGGCTGGCGGCAAGTCTGCCTTGGCACGTGCCGCTGGCGTAACGCCGGGCGCTGTGACACACTGGCGCAAGCGTGGTTTCATCCCGGCTGACAGCGCGATTCGGATCGAGCGTGCCAGTGCCGGGCGTTTCAAGGCAGTGGACATGGTCAATGGCGAGTAAAGACATCCCGCTTCACCAGTATGTATGGGTCTGGAGCAGCGTGATCCGTGAGGGTTACCCTGCTGACAGCTTTGAGCCAGCCGTGTGGTTCGCCATACGCAGCGAGCCGGGCCGTGCGTGGGGATGCCACGTCATGCTGGAATGCGGGGCTGTCTATCGGAACCTTCCACCCCATGCGATTTCGTTTGCCCCGCAGGTAAAAGAAACTTGGGGCCTGCGAGATGCGCAGGTGTGGGATTGCTATGGCCACGAGTTCGACGTGGTTCGGTATCAGTATCTAGCGGATCTTACGGCGCGCTATGACGGCACGGAGAAGCGCGCGCGGTATCTGTTTACTGCGTGCCCACGTGACGATGGGTTCAGCGCCGAGCCTGAGCAGAGCAAAGAGTTTATGTTCATGGCGACGGAGGATAACCGGCTGTTGATTAGGCCGACGAATATGCTTTTATTCACCGAGCGCAGCTTCACAGAGGACACTGGCTGGCCGACCGATCTGAAGGTGGCGCGCTGGGTATGGAGGTGCGAGTGACGGATGAGGATATTCCGGGCAATGCCGAGAAGCTGAAACGCAACTGGGAGATCTGGCGTCGGCGCGCTGTGGGCAGGCAAAAGTTCGTGGATATCGCACGTGACATAGGCCTATCACACGAGCGGGTGCGTGGGATTTACGCCAAGTGCCAGCGCAGGGTTCAATCTCTGATACGGCGAAACAGTTTCTCAAAGGGCATCGAGCTGCGCGACCATCTCTTGGGCGTGGAGTTTTCGTTCACGCACGAAAGCCTGCTCGAGGATTACAGACACGAGATCTTCAAGAAAGAATACGACCATTCTTCAGATGGTAACGGCTTCATGACTATGTATTGGGTGAAGAAACCGGAGCCAAGCGAATGATTCACAACCCGAACTGCGCGATCACAAGATGGGGTGACATCCGTTCATGGTGTGACTGCGGTTCCAGTAACGAGCGGGAGAAAGGTAATGGGCTGGGGAACCAGAGAGAATTTCGACAGACAATCGAAGTTGCTGAGGGAGCATGCGCCATACGCGCAGCAGAATCCCACACGGGATCTCGAGAAGCTGGTCGAGGGTTCAATGATGCTGGCGGCTGCGATCTGGCGGACCAAGAAGGTCTATCGGCCAATGACAAAGGCTGAGTTGGATGAGTTCGAGCGTTACGCTGCGGGTGCAGTGAAGGTTAACATAACGAAGAAAGGTAAATGACATGGACGTTTTGACGGAAGACGCGCCAAGCATTGGTGTGGTGCAAGAAGCCATACGAAAGCTGACGAAAGATGAGCGCATCGCAAGCATGACGCTGGGCAAGGATGAAGCCCGGTTCTTGGTCGACGCATACTATCAGTTGCAGGATAACCGCATCCGTTCGGACGGGCAGGTCCGCTCGATGTCGAAGGATGGTGAGCCTCATGCTGTGCTGCAATGGCTGGCGGACATGAACCGCACGCTGGAAGAGAGCATTAAGTCTGCGCTGGATAGCTATTCAATGGCGACGTCGGTCGGTCAGTGGGCACGCTCGCAGGTTGGCATCGGCCCTGTGATTGCGGCAGGATTGCTGGCGCATCTGGATATCACGAAGGCCAACACGGCTGGTGCGTTCTGGTCATACGCCGGCATGGATCCGCGCAGCACGTGGGAGAAGGGTCAGAAGCGCCCGTGGAATGCGCAGCTCAAGGTGCTGTGCTGGAAGCTGGGCGAGAGCTTTGTGAAGGTGAGCGGCAACGAGAAGGCATTCTATGGCCGCATCTACAAGGAGCGAAAGGCTCTGGAGATGGCGAAGAACGAGGCCGGTGAGTATGCAGCGCAGGCTGCGGCGAAGCTGGAGAAGTTCAAGATCGGCAAGGACACGGATGCTTACAAGGCATACAGCCAAGGCAAGCTACCGCCTGCGCACATTCACGCGCGCGCCAAACGCTATGCTGTGAAGCTGTTCATGGCTCACCTGCATGAGGTTATGTACGTCGATCACTATGGCACGCAGCCACCGCTGCCCTATGCCATTGCGCATATGGATCACGCGCATAAGATCGAGGTGCCACGGCATTGAGCCATTGATGTTAACGGGGACATAATCCGTGAGCGAGCCAGTACGACTGACGGAAACAAACTATGAGAGCGAGCCATCTGGGCCGACGGAAACATCCTCCACGAGCGAGCCATCATCGTTGACAGAAACAAGAGGCTTGAGCGAGCCATTTTAAGCGACAGAAACAATACAGGCGAGCGAGCCAGATGCGTAGACAAAACATAATCCATGAGCGAGCCATATATTAAGGCAGTATCAGTGAATACGAGCGAGCCAATGTGAGGAACGGCAACATGTGGAGTGAGCGAGCCATGATCATTGACAGAACCATTGTCGACAAGCGAGCCATGAACAAGAACGGAAACATCTACCGGAAGCGAGCCATGAATTAGGACGGAAACATTTATCGCGAGCGAGCCAATGTCGAAGACGGAAACAGTAGAAGTGAGCGAGCCATTTGCAATGACAGAACCACCCCAAAAGAGCGAGCCAGCTCGAGTGACCGAAACAAAGCCGACGAGCGAGCCAAAGTCCGTGACAGTATCAGGTATCGGAAGCGAGCCAGACAGTGTGACTGTATCATATGTAATGAGCGAGCCATGTTCGGGAACAGAACCATGCCTCAGAAGCGAGTCAGGACCACTGACAGAAACAAATTACGAGAGCGAGTCACAGCAACGAAAAGAAACAAATTGCTCGAGCGAGCCATTTACTACGACAGAAGCATACCCAAAGAGCGCACAAACGAAAGGACATGACATGAAGAAGCTAATCATCGCAGTCGTGCTGGCTGCAACAGCGACGCCGGCATTGGCGCAGAACATGACGTATTATCTGGTGCGCCAATGGTATGACCGGGGCAACCTGTTCTGCCAGTATCAGAACGGCACCGTCCTTAACATTGGTGTCGGCGTATGCCCCCTAAGCATTCGGGGCTGACGCTATTCGGGATCGCCATCGGGGTGCTGTCATTGGCAGCATACCTGATGGCACGCCGGGTCAATCACTGGGAGTTTGAAGAGGACTGGTGGATATGACGGTAGATAACTGGCTGTTCGCGTTCATTATCTGCGTCGTGGCGCTGGCGATCTGGTTGCTGGTCACCAGTAAAGTGACACCAGAAGAGCGTGACGCGATGCTGCGTGATGAGGAGATGTGGCCGTGACTGAGTTTGCCCCCTGCCCTGCGTTTGGGATCGAGTGCCAGTATGTCGCTGAGGTGGATCGCCTAAGCGCAGAGAACGAGCGGCTCATCGAACAGCACGAAGCATTCCGCCAAGAGGTGAGCGATGCGGCTGAACACCTTTGCAAGTTTTACGGTGTGCCGATTGTCATGCAGCAACTTGAACGCTTTATCATCGCCAAGCCTGACCCGCTGGAGGAAATCATTAAGCGTAACTACGCTGGCTCTATGTCTCCGCCGCAGATTGCTTATGCCATTCGTACAGAATTGGATGAGCGCGGGCTTGAGATTAGGGAGAAGAGCGAATGACTAAAAAGAAAACCTCATGCTGGCTATTTCACCGCTGGGGGCGCTGGTGCAACCCATACACCCCTCCCGGCTATTATGAGACCCTAGCCATCCAACGCCGCACTTGTGA
>JACCDP010504550.1_pt1 | contig 20500 bp, 30 predicted proteins | sample 7445841 | NCBI WGS metagenome assembly JACCDP01 (sample SAMN15323441, study PRJNA562643) | freshwater metagenome | isolation source: river surface water | place: USA:Blue River Watershed | collected 2017-08-17
CCTTGACAAACTTCTACAAGCTTGCCATCTTTGCCAATAGAGCCTTGACAAGTCTCTAAGGCTTGCAAACTCCAGCTATAACAGCCAAGCTTTGATGTGCGACTAAGCATAAGCAGCCTCCAAAATAAGCATTGTCCAAACCAACACCAATAATATGGTGCATGTAACTGTGAATTGTTTATCTGTCATTTGATGCTCCAAACATGGCAGGATTGCCACATAAGCCCACATTGATGGGCTTATGAAGTTTCCTATCAGATTGCAATGGCTTGCTTCTGCACTGACAAACGCTTCTTGTCACGATGCACACGTACAACAGCACTGGGAGAAACTTTGACAACGTGACCACCTTGGGCAAGCTTAACAGCAACCTTGAAAAAACCTCGGCTGACAATCTGCCCATTGTAGTGCTTGCCATTGACATAAACAGTCAAAAATCTATTGCCGTGGTTGGCGACAAACTGCTTGGCAACAAAAAAAGCCTTCAAAGAATCAAACATAAAAACCTCTTGAAAAGTTACTTGCTAGTAACGACTAGCACGTGTCCTACAAAACGTAGGGAAAAACCAGGTTTTTCTCTAAGCTCTGAAACCCATTATAGAGAGTCCGAGGGGTTCGTCAAGTCCCTCGGTTTGTCCCTCATTACACTTTCTCGTTTATCTTAGCCATCGCTTGGAGAATCAATTCTGATGCCATTTTATAACCCTTATCATAACATAACTGTTGAATGACTTCTAAGTTATTCAAGATTTTATCGTCATCCGTCATCTGATAAGTGACTTCATCCGATTCACCAGTTTCAATTTCCGATTCATCCTTAGGGGCTTTGGTTACTTTGCCCTCTTCATCGATGATTTTAGCACCTGATTCTAAGCCCCTTAAATCTTTGACTAGGCTTTGCACCGATTCATAATTGTCTATGATATTGAAAAGGGTTTGACGGGTCTCTTGTGTACTTGCGTGATCTACGATTTTCTTGAATTCACTTTTTCTCACTTTAGCCGTATTCGCATTGTACAAGGCTTTGCATTGTGCGCCGTAACCCTCAACCATACTCTCATATTCTGCTTTATTCTCAACTGTATACGCTCCGATTATGCTCTTTAGCGTACCCAGCAATGCACCGTTGATGTCATGTTGATGCACTGCGAACTGCGCTCCAAGTGCTTCGGGGTTAGTAGGGTCTATCTTCTTTGGTTTACTCATTCTTGATTCTCCGTTTGGTTACTTGCTAGTTACTAGGGCTCATTCCCTTGCAACATGGTGTCATTCTAGCACGATACTGATTGTCCTCGTCAATCACTCAATTAATACCCTACTAGAATCAGGGGTTACTAGGTAGTTACCTACTTTTATCCCCTCCCTTATACTATGCAAGTGCCATGCCATGTATACTTAAGTAGTAGTGTCGTTAGCTCTTTTGTTTTCAGAAGCCCTGGCATTGTAATACTTTTGTTTCCAGAAGTTATTTATTACTACTTATTGCTTACATGATTTCTGCACCATCTTTGTGCATTTCGTGCTTCTCTGCCCTGATTTGGTGCTTCATGTGCGAGAGATTCCCCATAATGGTGCATATTGTGTGACAGTTAACCCATAGGTACTATACTAGGGAGTTTCCCTGTAATGCTTTAGGTTTAGTTCCTGGCTGGTAAGCTGGCATTGTAATACTTAGGGTTGCAGGTGGTCTATAGGGCTGCCACATTAGTATTCATACCTCTAAAGTTCTAATACCCACCCAAAGAAGCCCTGTTTTGTAGCACAAAAGTAGTACCGGGGGAGGGGACAACTTGTGCCAATATATGCGGAACCCATAAGCATACAAAAAAGGGCTAAAATAGGGGCTAAATGAGAATTATTCGCATTGACTAAGTTGTTGATTTATAAGGCATAAATAATTAATGACCAGAGAGTCAGTAAAGGAATTAGAAAATGAGGTCTAATCGTACAACATGTAGCATTAAAGCAACACAAAGAGCTTGACATTTAACACAATGTGTGGTATAATAAATACATATAAGCAATTAAGGAAGCTTATTAAATTATAAACAAATAAGCTTAGGCTTATAAGTAACTATGTAGTTACTTAGAAGCTGCACAGAAGGGCATAGAAGCCGCACAGAAGGACTTATGAACATAGATGTTCCTGTTAGAAAAAGAGGAAGACCCAAGAAGACAGACGTTGTTGCCAAGACACCGGGCAAGAGGAATGCTGTTGGAAGACCTAAGGGTGAACAGGCAATTATAAATGAATACCGAGCTAGGATGTTAAACAGTCCACGCAGCGGTAAGGTCATTGAAGCCATATATGGAGCAGCCTTAGATGACTCCCACAAGAACCAAGCAGCAGCGTGGAAGCTCATCATGGATAGGTTGTTACCTCTCAGTCATTTCGAGAAGGACAAGAATGGTGGTGGTAGGGCTGCTGTGTCTATCACTATCACTGGTGTTGGTGGGGAGCAGACAATCATCTCAGGTGGAGAAGACGAGGTTATTGATGTCTAAAGAAGTTGTTGAAAAGAAATTAAAGAAGCTTGGCTACAATGATGCTGCCATTGCTGGCATCCTTGGAAACATTTCTGTTGAGACAGCAGACACGTTTGATTATAAGACGAAGCAACAAGGAGGCCCCGGATATGGGCTGTTACAGCTTGACTTCATGAAGCCCCATTATGAAAAGTGGAAGAAGCAGAATAAAATAAAAGACAGTGCTGATGCTCAGCTAAAGTTTTTCCATGACACTGTGTATGGAGATAGTCAAAACATCATTGGAGCAGGCAATGCTGCCAAGCTCAGGAATGTGTTAGATACAGAACAAAACCCTGCTGTTGTTGCTGATGTGCTTGCTAAGCAATGGTTTAAGCCCAACCCAGAGCGTAACCCCAAGTATGACGAGAGAGCACAGTATGCCTTACAGGTTAGTGGCTATCAGCCTCCTATGGCTCCTGCCCCTGCCCCAGAGCCTTCTTGGTGGGAGAACCCATTAGCCAGAGCTAAGAGCACATTAGGAAGTTTGTTTGACTAGTTTAGACATTAAGCTCCTTCCGTGGCAGCAAGAGGTGTGGAATGACAAGAGTCGTTTCAAGGTTGTAGCTGCTGGACGAAGAACAGGGAAGAGCCGCTTAGCTGCCTACTTGTTGTTATTTAATGCGCTACAGGCAGAGAAAGGCCATGTCTTCTATGTTGCCCCTACACAGGGACAGGCAAGGGACATTATGTGGCAAACCCTGCTTGAGGTTGGTCATGCTGTTATAGCAGGAAGCCATGTTAATAACTTACAGGTTAAGCTTGTTAACGGAGCCACCATCAGCCTTAAAGGGGCTGACAGGCCAGAGACTATGCGAGGGGTGTCCCTGAAGTTTCTGGTGATGGATGAATATGCAGACATGAAGCCAGAGGTGTGGGAGCAAATCTTACGTCCTGCTTTGGCTGACCAGAAGGGACATGCCTTGTTCATTGGAACACCAATGGGCAGGAATCACTTCTATGAGCTGTACCAGTATGGCCTCACAGGAGAGGATGTTACATTCAAGAGCTGGCATTTCACCAGCTATAACAATCCCCTGATTGACCCAGAAGAAATTGAGGCTGCTAAGAAGAACATGAGCAGCTTTGCTTTTAGACAGGAGTTCATGGCCTCCTTTGAAGCACAGGGTGGAGAACTCTTCAAAGAGGAATGGGTTAAGTTTGATGAGGAAGAGCCTGAGGGTGACTTTTTCATAGCAATTGACTTAGCTGGATTTGCAGATGAGAGCAAGGGCAGCAAGAGTAAGAGGCTTGATGACAGTGCCATAGCCATCGTTAAGACCAACGACAAAGGTTGGTATGTTAAGGATATTGTCTTTGGACGTTGGACAGTTGAAGAAACAGCAAAGAAGATATTTGCTGCTGTTAAGAAGTATGAGCCAGTGTCCATAGGAATTGAGAAGGGTATTGCTAAGCAAGCAGTGATGCCCTATTTGTCAGACATAATGAGAAGAACACAGACGTTCTTTAGAGTGGAAGAGCTAAGTCATGGAAACAAAAAGAAAACAGATAGAATTGTATGGGCATTACAGGGGCGTTTTGAACATGGTCAAATTGTCCTTAACAAGGGAGAATGGAACATACAATTTCTTGACCAACTCTTCCAATTTCCAAATACTCTTGTGCATGATGACTTGATTGATGCGCTTAGTTACATCGAGCAGCTAAGCAAAGAAAGTTATGCTACAGAATATGAAGAAGAACCTTTTGAACCAATGGACGCTTTAAGCGGATACTAAGGAAATATATGAGCTTTGATACCGAAGAAACGTATAAGGGCAATAGCCTCGCTGGTTGGGTTATTGAGAAGGCTGATAAATGGCGTGACCATTATACCAGTAATCATCAAGAGAAGTTTGATGAGTATTATCGTTTATGGCGTGGTCAGTGGGATGCTGCTGATAAAACACGTGAGAGCGAGCGTAGCAAGCTTATTAGCCCTGCCTTGCAGCAAGCTGTAGAGAGCAGTGTTGCTGAGGTTGAAGAAGCCACCTTTGGTCGTGGTAAATGGTTTGACATCTATGATGACATGCGTGACCAAGAGCGTGAAGACATCACCTTCTTGCGTAATGCTTTGGATGAAGAATTTAAATTCACCAAGACACGTAAGGCTGTAGCTGAGTGTTTGTTAAATGCTGCCGTGTTTGGTACAGGTATGGCTGAACTTGTCCTTGATGAGGTGCAAGACTTCACACCATCCACACAGCCCATCCTTGATGGTGCTATGCAAGCTGTAGGGGTTATGGTTAAGCCTCGTACAGTTGTTAAGGTCAGGCCAATTCTACCACAAAACTTCCTTATTGACCCTGTAGCCTCCTCTATTGAGGATGCCTTGGGTGTGGCTATTGATGAGTTTGTTCCTAAGCATCAGGTTGAACTGCTCATTGAGAAGGGCATCTATCGTGATGTTGACATTACAGCAGCGGCTCCTGACCAAGACCTTGAGCCTGACCAAGACTTAACAATCTATCAAGATGATAAGGTACGTCTCACCAAGTATTATGGCCTTGTTCCTCGTAAAGAGTTCAACGAGGCAATGGATTTACCAGAGCCAAAAGAAGAAAGCAAGAAGAAGGAAGGCTCTAAAGAACACGAGCTAGACGAAGAAAGCGAATATGTAGAAGCCATTGTGGTGGTTGGCAATGGTGGTGTGCTCCTGAAGGTTGAAGCAAACCCCTACATGATGCAAGATCGTCCCTTAATTGCCTTCCCTTGGGATGTGGTTCCCGGACGTTTCTGGGGACGTGGCATCTGTGAGAAGGGCTATAACAGCCAGAAGGCTTTAGATGCTGAGCTTCGTGCTCGTATTGATGCCTTGGCATTAACTGTCCACCCAATGATGGCTATGGATGGCACACGTATGCCCCGTGGCTCCAAGTTTGAGATACGTCCCGGCAAGACAATCATCACGAATGGTAATCCCACTGAGATTATGATGCCCTTTAAGTTTGGCAACCTTGACCAAGTGAGCTTTACACAGGCAGAAAGTCTTCAGCGCATGGTTCAGATGGCTACAGGAGCCATTGATGCAGCAGGCATTCCCGGAAGTATCAATGGAGAGGCAGCAGCAGGGGCTGTAAGTATGTCTCTAGGAGCCATTATAAAGCGCCATAAGCGCACGTTAATCAACTTCCAAGACTCCTTCCTCATCCCATTGGTTAGCAAGGCTGCATGGCGCTATATGCAGTATGACCCAGACAATTTCCCTGCACAAGACTACAAGTTTGTAGCTTCTAGCAGTCTTGGTGTCATTGCTCGTGAGTATGAGGTTACACAATTGGTGCAACTCCTGCAAACCTTGGGACAAGAAAGCCCAATGTACCCCATGTTGGTGGAGGCTGTCATTGAAAACATGAGCCTGTCCAATCGAGAAGGCATGATTAGCCAGCTTCGTGAGATGAATAAACCCAATCCACAGGCACAGGAGCTACAGCAGGCACAAATGCAGATGCAGATGGCAGCGGCAGAGGCTCAGACAGCCCTCTATCAAGCACAAGCTGCTGAAAGTCAGAGCCGAGCTGGTAAGCTTCAAGCAGAAACAGACGCAATTCCTACAAAGTTGGAGAATGATCGCATCCGTGCCATCTCTTCTAACCTCCAGATAGGAAGCCAAGACGATAAAGAGTTTGAACGCCGAGCACGCCTTGCAGATTTGGTCTTGAAAGAGCGTGAAATTGCAAGCAAAGAAGCAATTGTAGCTAAGCAAATGCAGCAATAGCTTGACAAAGTAAAACTTTTGTGGTATAATAGAGACATCAGCATCCACAACAGGAGAAATGCTCATGGATAAAGAGTTACAAGAATATTATGAATCTCTTCTAGACTTGTTTGTACACAAGGGATGGGACATATATCAGGAAGACCTTAAGCGTAGCTTAGACAATCTCTCTGATATTAGGAACACCTCAGATGCTAACATGTTCTGGTTCAGAAAAGGACAAGTAGAAGTTTTAGAGACACTTCTTGGTTATCGTAATGCTATCGAAGCATCATATGCGGAGCTTACAGATGATAAGAGTCTTTGATTTTCTCTGTCCTAGTGGTCACGTACAAGAACGATTTACTTCTGCATACACAGAAACAATAGATTGTCAGGTATGTGGCACAACTGCCTTTCGTCAGTTAAGCACTCCACGAGTTAAGCTTGAAGGAGTTACAGGTGATTTCCCCGGGGCTGCAATGAAGTGGGAAAAGAAACACCGAGAGCAACTGGCTAAAGAGCAGAAGCAGAATGCCTCATAAGAGAAAACATTCTAAATTTCTTCCATAATGCTATTAAGCACGGAGACTATATGGCAACATTTATTGACGACAGCGTACAAGACACACAAGAGGACATCTCTCAATTAGAGCAAACTCAAGAGGAACCCCAACAGGACAGCCCTCAAGAACCAGATGTTCCAGAGCGATACAAAGGTAAAAGTGCAACTGATTTGATTCGTATGCACCAAGAAGCTGAGAAGCTGATGGGGCGACATTCACAAGAGGTTGGAGAACTTCGGCGTATTGTAGATGATTTTGTAAAAGCACAAGTTGTTACCAAAGAAGCCCCACAGGACGAAGAGGTAGATTTCTTCTCTGATCCTCAGAAGGCTGTTGAACAGGCTGTTTCACGACACCCTAAGATAAAAGAAGCAGAAGCTTTAAATGCACAGCTGCAAAAGGTTCAGGCCTTGAATGCTTTAAAGAATGCTCACCCTGACTATACGGATATTATTAATGACGATGGTTTCAAGGAGTGGGTTGGCAAGAGCAAGGTGCGAAGCGAACTTCTTTCACGTGCAGACCAGCGGTATGACTTTGACGCAGCAGACGATCTTTTGACTACATGGAAAGAACGTCAGCAAATGTTAAGCAACACTGTTGAGATGCAAAAGGCTGATCGTAAACAACAACTAAAACAGGCATCAACTGGTTCTGTCAAAGGAACTGGTGAGACACAGAGCAAGAAGATTTATCGCCGTGCTGACATTGTAGACCTCATGCGTAAAGACCCTGACCGATACATGTCCTTGCAGCCAGAAATCATGGCAGCATATGCAGAAGGAAGGGTTCGTTAATAACCTTATGAAAGATATTTAAAATGGCAACAAGTACCTTCCCCGCACAAACAGGCGCAGTAGGCCTGACCGAAGCTTCTAACTTCCTTCCCGACTTATGGAGCGATGAGATTATCGCTGCCTATAAGAAGAACCTCGTCCTTGCACAGTTTGTGCGTAAGATGAGCTTCAAGGGCAAGAAGGGTGATGCTCTCATTATCCCTAATCCCTCACGTGGTTTGACTGCTAACACCAAGGGCGAGAACACAGCCGTTCAAATGCAGAACTTGTCACAGAGTTCTATCACTGTGAATTTGTCTTTGCACAAAGAAGTGTCCTACTTCATTGAAGACATTGTTGAAGTGCAGAGCTTGCCTTCTTTGCGTAAGCACTACACTGATGACGCTGGCTATGCTATGGCAAAGCAAGTTGATGATGACCTGTGGGCTTTGGTGAAGAGCTTGGGTGATGGCGATGGCAGTGATTACACCCACAGCCGTTCCTTCCAGTTCAACACCTCTACTGGTGTTTTGGAAGCTTATGATGCTGATGGCACTGGTGACATCGGTGCATTCTCTGACGTTGGCTTCCGCCGTGCCATCCAGTATTTGGATGACGCTGACCAGCCAATGGATGGTCGTGTATTGGTTATCCCTCCTTCAACTCGTAACACCTTGAATGGTATTAATCGTTACACCGAACAAGCCTTCGTTGGTGAAGTTGGTAACGCTAACACCATCCGCAATGGTGAGGTTGGTAATCTGTATGGTATCCCTGTTGTTGTGTCTAGCAACTGCCCCACCTTGGAAACAGGTGTGAAGGGTGCGTTGTTGGCTCACAAAGACTGGGCTGTTCATATTGAGCAAATGTCTGTTCGTTCACAACAGCAGTACAAACAAGAGTATTTGGCTACTCTGTTTACTTCTGACATGTTGTATGGCACTAAAGTGCTCCGTGCAGACGCTGGTGTTTTGATGGCTGTCGCAGCCTAAGAAACTTACATGGGAGCCCTCACAAGGGGCTTCCTTGTTTTGAAAGGGGCTTGTTACGTACAGGCCTTTTCCATAACAAGGAGCGAATATGGCAATCTATCGTGGTGTTGGAGGCACAGGAGAATCCTCTAGCGACTCAACAATTAATGCTGCAACTGCCTTAGCAGCAGCCTCAGCAGCCTCAGCAGCCGCTGCCTTAGCTTCTGAAATTGCTGCTGAGACAGCAGAAACTAACGCTGCTTCTTCTGCCTCTAGTGCTTCTTCTTCAGCCACTAGCGCAACATCTTCTGCTTCTGCTGCTTCAACCTCTGCAACCAATGCAGCCTCCTCTGAATCTAGTGCAGCAAGCTCAGCTTCTTCTGCTTCTACATCAGCAACTAATGCAGCAACTAGTGAAACAAATGCTGCTAGTTCTGCTTCCAGTGCTTCTTCGTCTGCAACCACTGCAACCACACAAGCAAGCAACGCATCAACATCTGCTAGTACAGCTACCACTAAAGCTTCAGAGGCTGCTACCTCTGCCACGAATGCTGCGTCCTCTGCTAGTGCAGCATCTACCAGTGCAACCAATGCTGCTTCCTCTGCTTCTACGGCAAGCACAGCAGCAACAACTGCTACCACCAAAGCTTCTGAAGCCTCTACCTCTGCAAGCAATGCAGCAACCAGTGCTACAAATGCAGCAGCTTCTGCTACCCTTGCTGCTTCTTATACACCCTCTCAGACAGGCCATGCTGGTGAGTTTCTTACAACTGATGGTACAAGCACCTCTTGGGCAGCAGTGGATGCCTTGCCTTCACAGACAGGAAATGCTGGTGAATATTTAACTACAGATGGTACTACAGCTTCATGGGCTGCCATTACTCCGGGTGCTTCAATATCTAATGATACAGCTACAACAAGTAATGTATATCCCTTGTTTGCATCAGCCACTACTGGTGTACCTACAACTCTTTACACAAGCAATGCTAAATATTTATATAAGCCTAGCACTGGTGAATTACAAGCAAGTGCATTGATAGCAAGTAATGGTATTGTTGTCAACTCACAGACCATCTCTTCTGATTATACTATTGCGGCTGGCAACAATGGAATGAGTGCTGGCCCGGTGTCTATTTCAAATGGTATAACAGTGACTGTCTCAACTGGTTCTGTTTGGACTGTCCTTTAAGGAAACATATGAGTTTAGTACAAGTACAAGGAAATGCAAGTGGCACAGGTACGCTGACTGTTGCTGCTCCAAATACAAACAGCAACTACACGCTGACTTTGCCGACAGCTACCACCACCTTGGTAGGCACAGACGCAACTCAGACATTGACAAACAAGACGCTGACTAGCCCAACAATTACTGGTGCTGCAATGAGTTCAATGGCTTCCAGTGTGATTACCTCTGGCACTGTTCAAACAGCGCCACCAACAACCCCACAATATTTTGACTTTACAGGCATCCCCAGTTGGGTAAAGCGGATTACTGTGATGTTTAGACAAGTAAGTACAAATGGTACTTCGTCTATTTGGCTTCAAATTGGAGATGCTGGCGGCATTGAAACAACTGATTATGATAACGGTGCTGCGGCTATTTCTGGAACAACAGCAGTATCTCAGGCAGCAAGTAATGCAGCATTTTTAGTGGATGGGGCTGTTGCTACAACTAGCTCAAACTCTGGTGCATTAACGCTCTCTTTAATTTACACAAATACATGGGTACTTACAGGCGCTCTCGTAAATCAGACCACGGGCGCTATAAAAATAGCGGCTGGATCAAAAAGCCTTTCTGATACATTGACTCAAATCCGTATTACCACAGGAGGCGGAATAAACACATTCGATGCTGGTTCAATCAACATTCTTTACGAGTAAACACCATGACCATAGCAATATCAGGAACAAATGGTATCACCCTTGATGGGCAGTTTAATTCTGCGTCTTCAATGGGCTTCAAGAACCGCATCATCAATGGTGCGATGGTGATTGACCAGAGGAATGCGGGGGCGAGTGTTAACTCTCCATCGACTGCCGCAACGGCTTATACATTAGACAGATGGCAAGTAAGGGGCGACACAGAAGGCGTATTTTCAATCCAACAAAATTCTTCTGCTCCCGAAGGTTTTGTGAATTCGTTAAAAATAACAGTAACCACTATTGACAGTTCGCTGGGCGCAACACAACTTTACAATGTATCCCAGCCAATAGAAGGTACCAATGTTTCCGATTTAGGTTTTGGAACAGCCACTGCAAAAACGGTTACTTTGTCGTTTTGGGTTCGTTCTAGTTTAACTGGAACATTTGGCGGGGCATTGAGAAACTCTGCTAGCAACAGGTCTTATCCGTTTACATACGCAATTTCAGTTGCTGATACTTGGGAATATAAAACTGTAACAATTCCCGGTGATACAAGCGGTACATGGTTGACCACAACAGGAATTGGAATATCTGTTTTATTCGCTTTAGGAGCTGGAGCAGATAGAACAGGTACTGCTGGAGCATGGGTGGCGGCAAATAATTCTTCAGCAACTGGCGCAACAAATGTTATGGCAACTCTCAACGCCACTTGGTACATCACTGGCGTACAACTCGAAAAAGGCTCAACAGCCACGAGCTTTGATTACAGACCATTTGGGGCTGAGTTGCAGTTGTGTCAGAGGTATTATTACAGGGTTACTGCCGCAGCGACAGCAGTGGGATTTGGTAATGGTTTTGTGAATACATCAACTATTGCTGATTTTACTTTTCCGTTTCTTGTCACAATGCGTGACGCGCCCTCTGCGTTAGAGCAAACTGGTACTGCATCAAATTATGTTGTTATAACAGGTGCTGGTAATATTAATTGTTCTTCTGTACCTACCTATCAAACAGCTTCACAATGGGGCGCACAGTTTCGATTTACAGTAGCTTCTGGTTTGACAACGGGACAAGCAACATTAGCTAGAAGTACGGCAGCGAATGTATATCTTGGATGGAGTGCTGAATTATGATTTTCAAAACATTAAACACTAATGAAGATGGGCAAATCATCTATGCTCGCATTGATGACGATGGCTTATGCCGTCTGACTTGCACAGCAGACTATCCTGAGTTTGTGGCATGGCTTGCAGAGGGCAACCAACCATTGCCAGTAGATGAACAAGGAGTACAACAATGACTGTAACGATTAACGGCACAACTGGTTTAGCTGGTGTTGATGGCTCTGCTGGAACACCCGCAGTTCAAGGCGGGGATACAAATACAGGTATTTTCTTTCCTGCCGCTGACACTGTTGGTGTGTCTACAGGTGGCAGTGAAAGAGTCAGAGTTGACAGTTCTGGTAATGTGGGGATTGGTACGAGTTCGCCTACTGGTACTTTACATATCGCAAGTAGCTCGCCAACAATACTTATACAAGATACAAATGGCGCAACAACAGCGGCTACAGGCTATATAGATTTTATAGATTCTTCTGCATCAAGAATCGGCTATATAGGATATGCAAGCACTCTTAATTCTGATTTAGACATCAATGTAACTCAAAATGCAAATATAGATTTCTTAACCAATAACACTAAGCAGATGAGTCTTACTTCAACAGGACTTCTGCAATTCAACTCAGGCTACGGCTCTGTTGCTACTGCTTATGGTTGTCGTGCTTGGGTGAACTTTAATGGCACAGGGACAGTGGCTATTCGTGCAAGTGGTAATGTGACAAGCATTACTGATAATGGTACTGGCGATTACACAGTGAACTTCACGACTGCAATGCCTGATGCTGATTACGTTACTTTAGCAACTTGCGTTCAAAACTCTAGTGCGAGTTCAACAAACAGATCAATTGGCGTTTATGTAGCAACTACTGGCACTGAAACGTCTACTTCTGTTCTTGCTGGCTCCGTTAGGGTTTTAATAATGGCAAGTTCCACAACTAAAGTAGATCAAAGTCCAGTTAATGTTGCTATTTTCCGCTAAAGGACAACCATGAACTATCGTATCATTTACTCAACTGACGATGGCGTTGCCATCATTGTTCCTGCACCAGAGTGCGGTTTAACCATTGAGGAAATTGCCGCCAAGGATGTTCCTGCTGGCAAGTCTTACAAGATTGTGGATGTTGCTGACATTCCAACAGACCGCACTTTTCGCAACGCATGGGAGTACACAGAGTGATTACCATCAACATTAACAAAGCCAAAGGCATTGCCCACGATAAGCGCAGAGAAGCAAGGTCTGCTGAGTTTGCGCCATTGGACATCAAAGCAACCATTCCATCAGAGGCTACAGCGGCAGAAGTGGCAAGGCAAGCCATTAGAGACAAGTATGCCGCCATGCAGACAGCAATTGACGAAGCTTCAACAGTTGATGAGATTAAAGAAACTATGCCATGAGTGATGAACTTATTACAAAAACAGAAGCTCGTCTAGATAGTCACGAGCAAGTATGTGCAGAGCGTTATGCTTCTATATCCAAAAGCTTAGACAGTGGAAATACACGTATGACCAAGATTGAATATCTATTATATGGTGTTATGTTATGTGTTCTTCTAGGCCCCGGACAAGCAGCAGAGTTCTTCAAGAAATTCTTCGGAGCATAACATTGATCCATTCACACTGGCCTTCACTGCTCTGGCAGCCATTAAACAAGGGGTTGCTTTTTATAAAGATGCAAAAGCAGCAGGCAACGATGTCTCAAAGATTGCAAGGGAAATTTCTGGGTACATAGGTAGCTTCTTCGATGCACAAGAACAAGTTAAACAAGTAATACAAGAAGAAAAGAAGAAGCCATCAAAGAGTTTAAAAGCACAGGCTCTAGATAATATATTAAATCAGATAGAGCTTGAGAGACAGGCAGTAGAGCTAAGAGAGTTTCTTATCTACCATGTAGACCCAGAACTAGGGGCAGTATGGAGTAGGTTTGAAGAGGAATATACAAGGCTACAACAGGAACAGGAACAAGAAAGACTTATAGCAGAGCAGAAAGCAAGGGCAGCAGCATGGCAACGAAAGCAACTAATAAGCTCCCTGCAAGACAAGGCTCTGCAAATAGGGGCAGTGATGATAGTTACTATATACCTCCTCCTCCTGTTCTGGTTGATAACAATAGACAGGAAACTTCGATGGGGTTTTTAACAGGGTTAATTGTAATGGCTGTTGTGTTTGTGTTGTTGCTTCCAGTGATGGGCTTTATGTTATTTGATACAAACACAGCTAGACAAGAATGTCGTTATGAACGGCAAAAGATGGAACAGCTTGTGAAACAACTTGAGAAAGATAAAGAATGATACCAATTGTTGGAGCCTTATTAAGCACCCTTGCTGAGAATGGTTTAGGGCTTTTGTCCTCTGCCATCCAAGCCAAGGGCAAAGAAGTTGTAGAGAAGACATTGGGTGTAAAGATTGCTGACAATCCCACACCAGCAGAGGTGGAGAAACTAAGACAGCTTCAGTTTACACATGAAGAACGTCTTCTAGAGCTAGGCATTGAGAAGGCTAAGCTGGAACTGGCTGAGCTAGAGATGTTTGCTAAGGCAGCACAGAACGAAGAAGACAATGTGTCAGATCGCTGGAATGCAGACATGTCCTCTGACTCTTGGCTGTCCAAGAACATACGCCCTATGTCCCTCATAGCCATCTTCCTTGGCTACTTCTTGTTTGCTATGATGAGTGCCTTTGGTCTAAATGCGAATGAGTCTTATGTAGCTTTACTTGGTCAATGGGGAATGCTGATTATGGGAGCCTACTTCGGTGGTAGAACAATTGAGAAACTAGCTGACTTGAGGAGCAAGAAATGAACCTATCAGATGAACAAGCAGCTTTCCTGTTAGACATGTGTAAGCTCATTCAATATGCCACAGAGCAGGGCTTCAAGGTTACAGGCGGGGAACTTGCACGTACCCCAGAACAACAGGCCATCTACTTCAAGACAGGCCGTAGCAAGACAATGAACTCCATCCACCTGAAGCGATGTGCAATGGACTTGAACTTCTTCCAAGGTAATGCAATTATATGGAACAAAGAAACCCTAGCACCAATTGGAACTTATTGGGAAAGTTTAAATCCAAAGAATAGATGGGGAGGCAACTTCAAGTCTCTTGTAGATTGTCCTCATTTTGAACGTAACATTTAAGGAAGCATATGAAACAGACTAAGAAACAAACAGCCAAGATTGGTAAAGTTATGGGCGAATACAAAGCTGGCTCTTTGCACAGCGGCAAAGGGGGCAAGGTTGTCACCTCTCCTAAGCAGGCAGTAGCCATTGCCATGAGTGAGGCAAAGCTGCCCATGAGAGGCCAGAGAACAGCCACTAACAAGGCTAAAAAGAAATGAAGGGGAAGAGTACAGTTAACTCTGCTGGAGTGTATACAAAGCCTTCTATGCGTAAGGCCTTGTTCAACAAGATTAAGGCAGGAAGCAAGGGAGGAGATGCGGGTGAGTGGAGTGCTCGCAAGGCTCAGCTCTTAGCCAGTGAATACAAGAAAGCTGGTGGAGGCTATAAATGAAGAAGCCTCAACAAAGTCTTAAAGACTGGACAGCACAGAAGTGGACAACCAGTGATGGCTCTCCTTCCAAAGGAAAGAAGAGATATTTACCAGAAGCTGCTTGGAAGGCTCTAAGCCCTTCTGAGAAGGCAGCAACAAACAAGGCCAAGGCTGCTGGTAATGCTAAGGGTAAACAGTTTGTAGCTCAGCCTAAGAAGGTGGCTCAGAAAGTAAAGGGATATAGATGAAAGATAGTAGACTTGAAAGAGCTGGTGTAGCTGGATTTAATAAGCCCAAACGCACCCCTAGCCACCCCACCAAAAGCCACGTTGTTGTGGCTAAGGAAGGGGATACTGTTAAAACCATACGCTTTGGACAACAGGGTGTGTCAGGAAGCCCCAAGAAAGCAGGGGAATCTGAGGCTTACAAGAACAGACGAGAGAGCTTTAAAGCCCGTCATGCTGGTAACATAGCCAAAGGTAAGATGAGTGCTGCTTATTGGGCTGATAAAGTTAAGTGGTAACCCCTTGACAAATATAACAAATAGTGTTATAATATAAACATATAAGGAAATAGTATGACATATTTAGAAGCTGTCAATAGTGTACTACGAAGACTCAGAGAGCGAGAAGTTGCTTCTGTGTCTGAGAGTGCTTATAGCAAGCTTATTGGTGATTTTGTTAATGATGCTCGTAACGAGGTTGAGACTGCTTGGGGCTGGTCTAGTCTTAGAACCACATTGACATTAACCACAGCAGCCGACATCTTTAACTATGAGCTGAATGGTACTCAGAACAACTTCACAATCCTTGATGTGATTAACGATACCTCCGATCAGTTCATGGAATATCGTCCCGGTACTTGGTTTGACAATGCTTTCTTAACTCAAGGGCAAGTTAAGGGTGCTCCTGAGTATTACAACTTCAATGGTGTTTCCAACGATGGTGACACACAAGTTGACATCTACCCTATTCCTGATGCTGTTTATACCATTCGCTTCAATGTAGTCTTACGTAACGTAGACATGGTAGCTGATGGTGATGACTTATATGTTCCTACACGTCCTGTCATCCTTCTAGCCCTTGCAAAGGCTATTGAAGAGCGTGGTGAGGATGGTGGTAATGCCAGCATGAATGCCTATGCTGCTGGTCGTTCTAGCTTGGCTGATGAGATTGCTCTTGATGCTGCTCGCCGCCCTGATGAAACTATCTGGTATCCAGTATGAAACAACTCTCTAGTGCTGCTGTTGCTGCTCCGGGTTTCTATGGGCTTAACACCCAAGAGAGTGGAGCAGTGTTGTCTGATGGGTTTGCACTTGTAGCTTCTAATTGTGTCATTGATAAATATGGACGCTTAGGAGCACGTAAGGGCTGGATACAGAAGACAACTACAACCACTGGCCTTAATGGTGCAAACATCTATAGCATCTTTGAATACTTAAATGCTGATGGTACATTTGATTACTTAAGTGCTGGTAACAACAAGCTTTGGAGAGGGGGCATTGGTGCTGTTCTTACAGACATGACACCAACAATGACTGTCACAGATAACCACTGGCAGATGGCTTCTCTGAATGACCATTGCTTAATGACACAGAAGAGTCATCTCCCTGTGTTGTTTACAAGAGAAACAGGAAGCCCTGTATGTTCTACACTTGTAGCACACTCAGTAGCTGGTGTAGACTTCACTGCTCCAGTATTTGGTACTGGCACATCTAATGCCCCTAATGCCTGTTTAGCTGCTTATGGACGCTTCTGGGTGGCAGGAAGTTCAGCCTATCCAACAACTGTGTTTTGGTCTACAGACATTGCTGATGACCACTTCCCTACATTTAACACTGGTGGCGCTCGTACCTCTGGTAGTATTAACATAGCTTCTAAGCTTCCTAATAACACAGATGAAATTGTAGCTCTTGCTGCACACAATGGTTTCTTAGTTATCTTCTGTAAGCAGAACATTGTCATTCTCAGTGGTGCTGAAACACCCGCTACAGCAATGACAATTTCTGATGTGATTCCCGGCATTGGCTGCATTGCACGAGATAGCGTACAGAAGACAGGTAATGACTTATTGTTCTTAAGTGCTTCAGGTGTACGTAGTCTTGGACGTACTATTCAAGAGAAGAGTATGCCCATGCGTGACATCTCTAAGAATGTACGAGATGATGTGTTTGATTCCATTGCAAATACAGAAGCTAAGCTTATTAAGAGTTGTTATTCAGAGAAGTATGGCTTCTATCTATTAAGCTTTCCCTCAACGGCTTCTCCTCTTGTCTATTGCTTTGATTTAAAACAAGCCCTTCCAGATGGTGCTTCTCGTGTGACAACATGGAATAGTTATTCTGCTTATGCCTTATCTGCTAATAGAGATGGCTCTATATACATAGGTAAGCCAGCAGGTATTGGCGAGTATTCTGGCTATCAAGATAATGGCTCAAAGTATACATTCATTTATTATACAAACTACTTTGACTTTGGTCAACCAACAATTAATAAGATTGTAAAGAAGCTTGGCTTTGTGTTAATTGGTGGCGGTGGTCAACGCTTTGTTGCTAAGCTTGGCTTTGATTATTCAAACAAGTATAGCAGCTATCCTGTTCTTATGGATACAGGAACATATTCTGAATACAACATAGGTGAATATAACATAGCAGAATACTCATCAGGCCTTGTTATTGATGATGCTTCAGTTGCTGTTGGTGGTCAAGGAAAGATTATTCAAATGGGCTTTGAGGCTGAGGTATCAGGCTCTCCTCTAAGTGTACAGAAGATGGATATATTTATTAAACAAGGAAAGATTTACTAACATGAGTAACTACACGAAGTTAACAGCTTATGATACAAAGGATAGCCTTACAACTGGTGATCCTTTAAAGCGTGTCAAAGGAACTGAGCTTGATGATGAGTTTGATGCCATCTCTACAGCCATTGCAACTAAAGCAAACTCAGCAAGCCCTGAGTTTACAGGAACTCCTACAGTTCCTACAGCAGCCTTTGGAACTAATACAACTCAAGCAGCTTCAACAGCTTTTGTTCAAGCAGCTTTAGCAGCCCTCTATCCAGTTGGTTCTATTTACACAAACGCAAGTGTTAGCACCAATCCTGCAACATTACTAGGTTTTGGTACATGGTCAGCCTTTGCTGCTGGTCGTGTCTTAGTTGGCCTTAATGCAAGCAATGCTTTATTTGATACTGCCGAAGAAACAGGTGGTAGTGCAGATGCTATTGTTGTAAGCCACACTCACACTGCAACATCAACAGTTACAGACCCGGGTCACCGACATCAAGTTGGTGCTAGAGATTCTACAGCAGAATATGGCGGTAATGATACAACTGAATTTGTAGCTAACTATCCAAGTTCAAATCAACCATATACAAGCACTATTACAACAGGCATTACAGTTGCAACAACAGTGGCTACTGCTGGTTCTTCAGGAACTAATGCTAACTATCAGCCCTTCATCACTGTCTATATGTGGAAACGCACAGCATGATACCAGCCATTGTTCACCATTTTAGTGATGGCTTATATGCCAAGGAAACATTTATTCCTGCGAATACAGAGCTTGTACAACATAAGCACAACTATGCACATCTGTCTATTCTTGCACAAGGAAGTGTTGTAGTTACAAGTAATGATGGAATGAAAATAGTACATGCTCCTGCGTGTATTGAAATTAAAGCTGGTGAGCACCATAGCGTTGAGGCTATCACCAATGTTGTATGGTATTGTGTTCATGCCACTGATGAGAAAGACTCATCTAAGGTGGATGAAGTTTTAATTAAAGGGGTATAGTATGGCATGGATGGCTCCAACAGCAATGGCTGTTAGTAATATTGTAGGTGGTATGATGGGAGCAGATGCTGCTGAGAATGCAGCAAATTCTTCTCGTGCCGCTGGTCAAGAGGCTAATGCAACCAATTTAAAAATAGCAAAGATAGCAGCCGACACTGCTGCTTTTAAACCATATAGTATTACCTCTGGCTTTGGTAAGAGCTTCTTTGATACAAAGAAGGGAACTGCTGGCTATGAGATTGATCCTCGTTTAGCTTCCTTTAGAGACCTCCTCTATGGGCAAGCAGAACAAACAATGGGAGGCATTGGTACTCCAGAGGAACAGGCTCAAAGGTATTACCAACAACAGATGGGCTTGCTTGCTCCGGGTAGAACACAAGAAGACATCATGGCACGTGAGAGTGGCTTACGTACAGGACGTATTGGTCTTGGTGTTTCTGCTGGCTATGGTGGTGCAGGGGATGTCTCTGGTATGTTAAACCCAGATGACTTTGCACGTATGCGAGCACGTGAGCTCTCCAATGCACAGATTGCTAACGAGAGTACAACCTATGGACAGAACTTAATTGATAAGCTCATTGCTCGTGGAACAGGGTTGTTCACTGCTGGCGCTGGTGTTGAACAACTAGGTATGATGCCTCTAACAATGGGTGCTGACATTGGTAATAAGGCTGCTGTCTCTCAAGGACAACAAGCTAATGCCTTGTTAACAGGTGGTATGGCTGGCTCTAAAGCAATGCTTGAGGGTAGCAATGCTGCCTCTCAGTACCAACTTGCTGGTGATCTTGGTATGGCAAGAGGGGTTATGGGTGCTGGTAATGCCTTCAGTGGTATGTTCACACAGAAGCCTCAACCAATGCAACAACCACAGCCACAAACAAGTCCAGCATTCTCAGATTACTGGAACTATGGTAACTCCCAAACAACACAAAATCCATATGCAACCGCTGGTCGATAAGGAATAAAGATGGCTACAACAGTTGAAGGTCTTTTTAATTTACCAACAGCAGCACAGGCTGGTCAGCAATACTACGAGGGTTTGTTAACCTCTCCGGGTCAGATGAACAACCTGAGCCTGCTCCAACAAATCTCAGCATTGGGAGCTAATGCTGGTGCTGGTATTGGTTATGCTGGTGGTCGCTTGTTAGGGGGTAAAGCTCCTGATGAGGTTCGCATCCAAGGAGTGAACGAAGCAATGGCAGAAGCCACACGTATGGGTGGCACAGATGCTGAGATGTATGCCAACCTAGCCAAGGGCTTAGCTGCTCGTGGACTTACACAAGATGCTATGGCTGCAACAGAGCGTGCTCGTACAGCTAAGCGTGATGAACAAGCAATGACATTGGCAACAAGCCAAGAAGCTCGTGCTGTGTCAGGAGAAGGCCGTGCTGTCTCTGCTGAGCAACGTGCTCTGTTGGAAGAGCAACGTAGAGTTATTGCTGCTCAACAACAAGAAGCAGAATACAAACAACGCATGGCAATGTATCCTCTTGAGCTTCAAGCTAAAGACTTGGCTCTCAAGAAAGCTGAACGAGACCTTAATGGGGCTATGGGTGAGTTTGCTATGACTCAAGATGCTTTAACTAAGGGAGTTAATCCTCAAACTGGTAAGCCATTAACAGAAACAGAAGCAATGGCTTTGAGAGCACGTCTTGCACAAGCAACGCTGGCAATCAATGCTGAAGCCACTAAGCTTGCTCAAGA
>JACCDP010055597.1_pt1 | contig 20497 bp, 16 predicted proteins | sample 7445841 | NCBI WGS metagenome assembly JACCDP01 (sample SAMN15323441, study PRJNA562643) | freshwater metagenome | isolation source: river surface water | place: USA:Blue River Watershed | collected 2017-08-17
ATTAATTCAGTAATCTATAAAATTAGTTGGCCATGTTTTTATAAAATTATGGTAAAAAGATCCAGATTATCCAATAATAACAGCTTTCAAAGCCATTTTGCGCTATTTTTGAATTTCTTCATGCGTGCAATTATGACATATATCAAACAAAATAAATGGTCTTTTTTAGCCATTGTCTTAGTATTCGGTGGTTTATTTTTTGCTTTCAATATTAAATCCGAACAGCAAGAGCCTAGCGCAGTTAGACATAGAAAATTAGTCTCAACTATCGGACAGTTATTAGAGACTGAACATTATAGTCCTCGAAAAATTGATGATGCTTTTTCGAAAGAAGTTTTCGATGGTTATTTAAAAGCATTGGATCCTGACAAAACTTTGTTTTTGCAAACAGATATCGATAGCCTAAAAATTTACGAAAGAAGAATAGACGATGAAATTCATGGAAGTCCTTTGAGTTTTACTGATGCAGTAGATTTTATTTATGAAAGAAGAATTAAAGAAGCAAAAGCTTTATTCAATCAACTAATAGATAAACCTTTTGACTTTAATACCAATGATTCCATTTATTTTGATGCAGATCAAATCTCTTTTGCAAAAAATAGTAAAGAGAGAGACGATAGATGGAGAAAGATGTTAACGTATAAAGTATTGGATAGATATGTAACAGCTACTGAGGAAAGAGAAAAAAATAAAGGCAAAGAAAAGTATATTGTGAAGTCTGATTCTTTAATTGAAGTAGAATCAAGAAATGCAGTGAAAAAAATTCAAGTAAAAAAGTTTGAATCTTTAGAGCGAACCTTTGGTAAAGAAAAAAGGTTTGAAACATTTTTAAATACCATTACAGGATTGATGGATCCCCATACCGATTATTTTGCACCAGTAGAAAAAAGATCTTTCACGGAACAAATGAGTGGGGTGTTTTATGGCATTGGTGCTTTATTAGGACAGGATGAAAACGGGGTAAAATTAGTCAATATTACACCGGGTGGTCCAGCATGGAAATCTGGACAGTTGGTAGCGAATGATGTAATCATTAAAGTTGCTCAAGGAGCAGAAGAGCCCGTTGATGTGGAAGGTTATGAAACAACGGATGCGGTCAAATTAATTAGAGGAAGTGAGGGTACAGAAGTAAGATTAACCATCAGAAAGCCGGATGGCACTATCAAAGTGGTGGCACTTAGACGTGAGAAAGTGGTATTGGATGAAGGATATGCTAGAAGCGCAGTCATTACTAAAGGAAATGATAAATACGGGTATATTTATTTGCCAGATTTTTATGCAGATTTTGAAAGAGAAGATGGGCATCGATGTTCCGAAGATGTTGCAAAGGAAATCATCAAATTGAAAGCTGAAAATGTTAAAGGAATCACCATTGATGTAAGATACAATGGAGGGGGTTCTTTATATGAAGTAGTGCAAATGGTGGGTTTATTTATTGATAAAGGTCCAGTGGTTCAAATTAGAGACAAGAGTGGAAGATCTCAGGTATTGTTTGATGAAACCCCAGGTATACTATATGATGGCCCATTGGTAGTGATGGTGAATGAGTTTAGTGCTTCTGCAAGTGAAATCTTTGCGGCAGCTATTCAAGATTATAAAAGAGGTATTGTTGTTGGAAGTAGTTCTTCTTATGGTAAAGGAACTGTACAAAGAAATGTTTCATTTGGCAAGCCTTTGGATTCATTGGGTATTCAAACAGAATATGGGGCAGTGAAATTGACTATTCAAAAGTTTTATAGAATTAATGGAAGTTCTACTCAAAAAAGAGGTGTTGCTCCAGACATTATTCTTCCAGATGAGTATGAGTTTTTCAAATACAGAGAAAAAGACAATCCTAATGCTTTGGCCTGGGATGAAATGGAGAAAGCAAAATATCAGATTTGGACAAAAAGCCCATCTTTATATAGCATTGCCAGTGCTGAAAATAAAAAGATCAATGCTGATACTGCAATGAGTAAATTCAAACAAAATGCACAATGGATTGCAGGTCAAATTGAACGTCCTTCTTATTTAAATATCAATAAGTTTAAGGCATTCAAAAAACAAATTCAAGATATCGTACAACAAAACGAAAATATTTTAAAGCTTAAAGAACCTATGCAGGTTGCCCCCCTTAAAGCTGATCATGATAAGTTTTATAACAATCCCGACAAGCCTAAACAAGATAGATACCAGGCTTGGATCAAGCAGGTTGCTAAAGACATTCAATTATCACAATCAAATGCATTATTGGGAAAATTGAATGTTAGTGGTAGTGTGGTAAAGAAGGGGTAATTTAAAATAACAACAATGGCAGAAAAGGAGAATGAAAAGCTTTGGCATGTAATATATACCAAGTCAAAGTGGGAGAAAAAAGTGGATAGCCTATTGATGCAAAGGGGCTTTGAAAGTTGGTGTCCTGTGCAGAAAAAAGAAAGACAATGGTCGGATAGAAAAAAAATCATTGAAGAGCCCCTATTTAGATCCTATGTTTTTGTAAAAGCTGCAAAAGAAGACCGCAATCAAATTTTATCGGTAAATGGCGTTGTCAATTTTTTATATTTTGAAAAAAAGCCAGCCATCATTCGTGATAAAGAAATTGAAACCATCAAAAAATACTTAGGTGAATCTTACCAAAGTATCCAAGTGATAGATATGACCAATATTCCTGCTCGAACAAGAGTATCCATTAACAATGGATTGTTTATGGGTCAAAAAGGGGAAGTCATCAAGGCGGGTAAAAGAAATGTTTTTGTAAGATTAGACAGCATCAATATGATGATGATCGTGGAATTTAAGATAGAAGAGATTTCTGTAGATTAAGCAATGGTCCAATCCACAATTTGATTGCTCCATTCTGCTCTATAAGGAGTAGTGATGCGAATATAATTATCTGTATATCCCTCTAACAACGGAGTTTGACTTGGGTCTTTTTGTTTAATAGATTCAAATAATACTTTTCTTGTTGCGCCAATATGTTGGGCTTTAAAATATTGTTCTTTTTGATAAGACAGGTTGCGTAATATTTTATTTCTTTCTTGTCTTACAGAAATGGGCACCACAGGTTGGATGTCTAATGCTTTAGTAGCTGCTCTTTCGGAGTAGGTAAATACGTGTAAATAAGAAATGTCTAAAGCATGAATAAAATCCATGCTCTCTTTAAAATAGGTTTCGGTTTCTCCTGGAGAACCCACAATCACATCCACTCCAATACAAGCATCTGGAATCCATTGCTTGATTAAGCTAATTTTATCTCTATACAACTGCGCATTGTATCTTCTTTGCATCAATTTTAGCACAGCATCTGAGCCGCTTTGTAATGGAATATGAAAATGAGGCATAAAGCGTTTGCTCTGCGCTACCCAAGCAATCATTTCATCAGTCAATAAATTCGGTTCAATAGAAGAAATGCGGTATCTAGGAATAGTTGTTTCAGTATCTAATGCTTTGATTAAATCAAAAAAGTTTTCTTCTCTTTTTTTGCCACCATCAAAACCTTTACCAAAATCTCCTAAGTTAATTCCAGTAAGCACTATTTCTTGCACTCCATTTGCTGCCAATGCTTGAGCCTGCTTCACTACATTTTGAATACTATCGCTTCTACTTTTTCCTCTTGCCATTGGGATAGTACAAAAAGAACAACTATAATCACATCCATCCTGTACTTTTAAAAAGGTCCTGGTTCTATCGTTTACTGAAAAAGAACTATTGAAGCCAGAAACGGTTTCTATATCACAACTGCAAATCTTAGTAGCATCACCCTTTGAAAGGGTAGCAATATGTTCAATTAAATTAAATTTTTCAGCAGCACCTAATACCAAATCTACTCCTGGAATCTCCGCAATTTCTTTGGGTTTTAATTGTGCGTAACATCCTGTAATAACTACAAAACTTTCTGGTGCTTGTTTTTGAATCCTTCTTACCAATTGCCTGCACTCTTTATCGGCATTTTCTGTTACAGAGCAGGTATTGATCACATATACGTCTGCCTTGTCTGTAAATGCCTTTTTTTCAAATCCTTCCTGCTCTAATTGCCTAGATAGTGTGGAAGTCTCTGAAAAATTAAGCTTACAGCCTAAAGTGTGAAATGCTACAGAACGTTTATTCTCCATGGGCTGCAAAGATAAAAAACCTAGAGGGAACCCGGAAATCTTAAAATAATCTTAATAAGCCCTTGAATTTCCCTTTTTGCCTAGATTAAGTTAAGTTTGCAACTACTAAAAAAGGTAAAATGGACTTTAAAAAAGTAAATAATTGGACGGGTTGGATCGTAACCCTAATTGCATGTACTGTTTATATCATGACGATGGAAGCTACAGGTAGTTTCTGGGATTGCGGTGAATTTATTAGCAGTGCTTATAAATTACAAATTCCACATCCTCCTGGGGCGCCTATGTTTGTGTTAATGGGAAGAATATTCATTATTCTTTTTGGTGACAATCCCTTAACTGCAGCAAAAGCAGTGAATACAATGAGTGCGCTGGCAAGTGGGTTTACTATCTTATTTTTATTTTGGACCATTACGCATTTCGCAAAAAGAATGGTGGAGAAGGCAAGTGGTGCGGACTTGACTCAAAACCAAATCATTTTGGTAATGGGGGCTGGAGTGGTTGGTGCCTTGGCCTATACTTTTAGTGATTCATTCTGGTACTCAGCGGTTGAAGGAGAAGTATATGCATTGAGTTCTTTTTTTACTGCATTGGTATTCTGGGCTATTTTAAAATGGGAACATAAAGCAGATCAGCCAGGTGCTGATAAGTGGATAATATTTATTTTTTACATGATGGGTATTTCTATAGGAGTTCACTTATTGAATATCCTAACCATTCCTGCTATTGTAATGGTGTATTATTTTAGAAATTACAAAGCAAGCTGGAAGGGTGGTTTAGTTGCATTTTTTATTGGAGTAGTCATTACTGGTTTTATTCAAGTATTCTTAATTCAATACACTATTAAGTGGGCAGGTGCATTTGATGTAACATTCGTTAATAGTTTTGGTTTACCATTCTTTAGTGGTTTTATTACTTTCTTTGTTTTGGTAGCTGTATTGATTGCTTTGGGCATTCGCTACGCCAATAAGAAAGGATATTATTTCATGAAATTAGGTATCTGGTCCATGGTATTTTTCTTCTTAGGGTATACTAGTTATATCACTACCATGATTCGTTCAAATGCAGATACTTCTGTAGATATGTACAATGTAGATAATCCAGTGACTTTGATGGGTTATTTAGGCAGAGAGCAATATGGTGATTGGCCCATTTTATATGGTCCAGACTATGTAGACAAAGTAGATAATATTGAAGGTAGCGATCAATATGTGAAAGCAAAAGACACTTATGAAGTTGCTGGAAAAAACTATAAGCGTGATTGGGCATCTGCTCCTTCTGCGCATTTGTTTCCAAGAATGTGGGATTCGGAAAATGATAGAGGGCAGATGGATAGCTACAGAGCTTTTGCAGGCGTTGTAGACGGAGAAGCTCCGACAATGAGAGATAATATCAAATACTTTACCAATTATCAGTTTGGGTTTATGTATTTGCGTTATTTCTTATGGAATTTTGCGGGTAAACAAAACGATTTACAAGGCTTTGGTAATGTAAGAGATGGTAATTTTAAAACGGGTATTTCTTTTGTGGACAATGCCATTTTTGGAGACCAATCTAAGTTGCCAGATTCCATTAGTAAGAACAATAATGCGAGTAACAATTTATATATGTTGCCGTTTATCTTAGGTATCATTGGTTTTATTTTCCAGTACCAACATGCAAGAAAAGATTTTGTAGTAACAGGTTTACTATTCTTCTTTACTGGTATTGCGATTGTACTTTATTTGAATCAAGTAAGTTTACAGCCTCGTGAGCGTGACTATGCTTATGTGGGATCTTTCTACGCTTTTGCTATTTGGATTGGCTTGGGCGTTTTACAAATTGCAGAATGGTTGTCAAAAGCTATTACGCCTAAAATGGCCACTATTGTAGCTTCTGTAATTTGTTTCTTAGCTGTTCCAACTTTAATGGCTCAACAAGAATGGGATGATCATGATAGAAGTCAAAAAACTTTACCAAGAGATTTGGCTAGAAACTATTTAGAGAGCTGTCCTCCAAATGCTATTTTATTCTCTTTCGGTGACAACGATACTTATCCATTATGGTATGCTCAAGAAGTAGAAGGTATCAGACCAGATGTAAGAGTGGTAGTGAATAGCTTATTGGGTTCTGATTGGTATATGAAAGAATTGAGATATAAAGTAAATCAAAGTGATAAGTTTGATGTTATTTTTACAGATGAGCAAGTGGCGGGTAATAAGTTGAATGCAGCATACTATTATCCTGTTCCTGGGTTTACCGAAAATCAATACTATAATTTAGATTCTGTTTTAAGATATGTAGTAGCTGATCCTACTGGTAAATATCAAATGGCTACACAAGATGGTAGTTCGGTAAATATCTTCCCTACACATAAATTCAGTGTACCTGTTAACAAAGCCAATGCTTTGGCTTCTGGTATTGCTAAGCCAACAGATTCCATTGTGAGCGAATTGAAAATTGATTTCAACCCCAATAGACAATATTTGGTAAAGAATGAAATGGCCATTTTTGCCATTATTGCTACCAGTCAATTTAAGCGTCCAATTTGCTTTACTTCTCAACAAGATTTAAAAGATTTGGGCTTGGATAAGTATGCACGTCAAACAGGGATGGCGTATCAATTAGTTCCTGTGGTGAATTCTACTATTGATACAGATGCAGCTTTCAAAAATATCATGAATAAATTCACTTTTGGTAATGCTCAAAATCCAAATGTGTATTTTGATGAAGAGAATAGAAGACATTTAAATTCAATTAGATATTCTATTGCAGAAATCGCATTAGGATTAGCAGTAGAAGGAAAGAAAGATAGTGCTAGGCAATTATTAAAGAAGATAGACGCTGTGACAAATCAGCAAAACTTCCCATATGGAATGACTTCAAATAGAGGTAATCAGCATAATTACTTTAGCTATGTATTTTTGCAAGCATGTTATGCGGCGGATGATAAGGTTTTGGCTAAAAAAGTAAGCACTTCAGTGCTAAAAGACTTAAAACAACAATTAACTTATTATAGATCTTTAGGAGAAGCAATGAGTGAAGATCAGTTTATGCAAAATGCAGACGCTGCATATCAAGGTAAGCCTAGCGCTTTTAGTAATAAGCAAATGTCTTTTGTACAAGATATCCTAACATGTTATCAATTAGAAGCTGCAATTAATAAGCTAGAGGAAGATATTAAAGTAAAGTAGTCAAAATATCAACTACCTGATCAATTTCTTGACGGGTATTATTTTTTGAGAAGGAGAAACGCACTGTAGCGATTTCTCCTTCTTTTTTTAATGCTTGGATGACGTGAGAACCTTGTTGAGCACCACTTGAACAGGCACTACCGCCACTTGCACAAATATGATGAATGTCTAAATTAAACAACAACATATCCGTTTTATCTGTTTTAGGAAAATTAGTACTTAATAAAGTATATAAACTGTTTCCAAAAGGATCTCCGTTAAAGCTTACTCCTGGAATTTTTTGAACTAACTGATCGTGCATATATTGCTTTAAAGATTGCATATAGGTGCTGTCTTTTTCATAAGACGCACTTGCTAATTCTAAAGCTTTTGCAAAACCAACAATACCGTATAGATTCTCCGTACCTGCGCGCATATTTCTTTCTTGGGCTCCACCATGTACTAAGGGGTTGATCTTAATATTTTCGTTGATATATAATATACCCACACCCTTTGGTCCGTGAAATTTATGTCCGGCACCTGTGATAAAATCAACAGGAGTTTCTTTTAAATTAAAAGGGAAATGACCTACTGTTTGAACTGTATCACTATGAAAAAAGGCATTATTCTTTTTGCATAATGCACCTACTTCATGTAAATCAATCATATTGCCAATTTCGTTATTAGCGTGCATGATAGATACTATGGTCTTTTCTTGATATTGATTTAATAATTGCTCTAAGTGGTCCATGTCTATATGGCCATTAGATAGTATGTTTATCCAAGATAATTTAAGGTCATGTGTTTTCGCTAAATGCTCCACTGTATGAAGTGTAGCATGGTGTTCGATGGGGGAGCTTATAATATGTGTACAACCTAGATCATGAATAGCAGCGTGCAAGATAGTATTGCTACTTTCTGTGCCACCACTGGTAAAGAATATTTCTGAAGGCTTAGCACCTAAGTTTTTAGCTACTGATTTTCTAGCTTGTTCAACGGCCATTCTGGTCTCTCTACCATAACTATAAATAGAAGAGGGATTACCGAACTTCTCTGTTAAATAAGGCATCATTGCTTCAAGCACTGCTGGATCTAATGGAGTGGTGGCAGCATTATCAAAATAAATTCTTTCCATCCTTCTATTGTATTGAATGTATCATTGAAATAATCTTATCTGCTAATGCATCTGCAGCTTCCTGTGTTTTTGCCTCAGTATAAATACGCATGATGGGTTCGGTATTACTTGTTCTCAAATGTACCCACTCATCGTCAAAATCTATTTTAAAACCGTCTATTTTATTTATAGGGAAAGCTGCAAATGTTGCTTCTAATGTGTTAAATATTTTTTCTAAAGATAATGAGGCATTTAAGTCCATTTTCTTTTTGCTCATAAAATAAGCAGGATAGCCAGCTCTTAGAGTAGAAGCTGTTTTTTGAGTAACTGCTAAATGGCTTAAGAATAATGCAATCCCAATTAATGCATCTCTTCCATAATGCAAATCAGGTATAATGATCCCTCCATTGCCTTCACCACCAATTACCGCGTTCTCTTGCTTCATCATATTTACCACATTCACTTCACCCACAGCACTTGCAAAATAAACACAGCCATTTTTTTCTGAAATATCTCTCAATGCTCTCGTAGAAGATAAATTACTAACAGTGGCTCCTTTTCTATGTTGTAGCATATAATCAGCTACTGCTACTAAAGTATATTCTTCCCCAAACAATTCTCCATCCTCACTTACAAAACATAAACGATCCACGTCAGGATCTACTGCAATGCCCAGATTTGCTTTGTTCTTTATAACTGTAGTACAAAGTTCTGTGAGGTGTTCTTTTAAAGGCTCCGGGTTATGCGCAAAATTTCCTGTCATAGCTTCGTTTAGAATGGTAATATGTTGTACACCTAAAGCAGTTAATAAAGCTGGCACAGTAAATGCCCCTGAACTATTGATCGCATCTAAAACAATAGAGAAGTTAGCCGCTTCAATGGCTTTTTTATTCACCAATGGATAATTCAAAATAGCTTGTATATGTTTTTCTAAACTATTGTTATCTGCTATTAATGATCCTAAAGCGTCTATATTGGCAAAATGAAAATCTTCATTGGCAGCAATAGTTAAAATGGTCTTTCCTTCTTCTGCACTTACGAATTCTCCTTTTTCATTCAATAACTTTAATGCATTCCATTCTTTTGGATTATGACTTGCGGTTAAGATAATACCGCCGTCTGCTTTTTCAAAAACGACTGCCATCTCCACTGTAGGGGTAGTGCTTAAACCCAAATGAATCACATCAATACCAAGTGCTAATAAACTTTGCTCTACCATAGCTTCCACCATATTGCCACTCATTCTACCGTCTCTTCCAACGACTACTTTCTTTTTTCCTGCTGATTTACTATTTAACCATGTCCCATAGGCGGATGCAAATTTCACCATGTCTAAAGGAGTTAGGTTTTCATTGGGTTTTCCACCTATAGTACCTCTGAATCCAGAAATGCTTTTAATTAATGCCATATTCAATTCGAATTGAGACACAAATTTACTTTAAATTTTTGCACTTCTTGTATCTTTATGCCATGACAAATAGTTTTTGGTCCTTCCTAATAGCAAAAGATCAGGCTTTATTTAGCTTGATCAATGGCAAATGGATCCATTCTATTTTAGATAGCATATTGCCTTGGTGCAGAAATGCTAACAATTGGTACCCTTTTTATGCTATTTTACTAGTGTACCTATTTATCAAATGGGGCAAGGCAACATGGAAATGGTTGCTATTTGCAGTGATCAATCTTACCCTCACCGATCAAATTAGTAGTAGTATATTCAAACCGCTGGTGCACAGGTTAAGACCCTGTGCGGATCCCTTGATGACAGGAAAGGTTAGATTATTATTAGAACATTGTTCTGGAGGCTTCAGTTTTACTTCATCTCATGCGGCGAATCATTTTGGGTTGGCGATGTTTTTATTCATCAGTCTTGTTCCATTGTTTAAAAATTATACTTGGTTATTCTTTATTTGGGCAGCAATCATTGCATATGCTCAGGTATATGTTGGAGTGCATTATCCATTGGATGTTATAGCCGGAGCGATGATTGGACTTGCGGTAGGTAAACTGAATGGAATGATTTTTAAAAAGTTTCAAGATGCATAAGAATAGCTTTATCATTAGTTTAACTGCTATTTTATTAGTGTACTGCATTGGAGCATTGTCCATTCCATTAATGGATGTGGATGCTGCGCAGTATGCATCCATTAGTAGGGAGATGTTGGAGAAAAATTCTTATTTACAACTATTTGATTTGAATGCAGATTATTTAGATAAACCACCTATGTTATTTTGGTTGTCAGCATTGTCCATGAAAATTTTTGGTATTTATGACTGGGCGTACCGAATTCCTTCCTTACTTTTTTTAGGGATTGCATTGTATGCGACTTTTCAATTTGCCAAATTATATTACAATATCACTACAGCAAGATTAGCCACGTTAATCTTAGCATCTAGTCAAGCTTTCTTCTTAATTGCACATGATGTTAGAACAGACACCATGTTGGTAGGATGGGTGATGGCGACTATTGGTGCATTAGCTTATTGGACAGTAGAAAAGCAGAACAAATATTTCTATTTAGCGGTTATTGCTATTGCTGGTGGCATGATGACTAAGGGACCCATTGCATTAGTGGTGCCTGTTTTATGTTTTGCACCTGAATGGTTCTGTAAAAAAGAATGGACTTATTTTTTCAAACCTATTTATGTTATAGGTATTGTAATAATTGCATTGTTGTTGTTCCCTATGACATGGGGATTGTATCAGCAATTCGATCTGCATCCTGGTAAGATCATTAATCATCGACCTATTCCATCTGGAGTGGAGTTTTATTATTGGACACAAAGTTTTGGAAGATATACCGGAGAGAATGCTTTTAAAGAAATGGGTTACTTTACTTTCTTGTTAGAGAATATGTTTTGGAGTTTCTTGCCTTGGATATTTGTTTTCTTATGGGCACTCATAGCAAAATTGATTTCTATCATAAAAGAAGGTGTTTTTCGACCAAGCACAGAGCGTATTAGTTTTTTTGGTTTTGTTTTAACTTATTTAGTATTATCAAGAAGTCAGGCGCAATTGCCTCATTATATTTTTGTGGTATTCCCTTTGGCTGCTGTATTAACTGCAGCTCACTGGGAGAAAATACTATGGAATAATATAAGTGTTTCTAATGGGATTAAATTTTTATCAAGGTTTCATGTGTTCTTAATGCTTGTTTTTATAGTTGTGGTTGGAGCAATTGTGACCATTCCTTTTGGTAATGCACCAATTTTAATCATCATAACTTTCCTACTAACTGTGTTGCTCATTTTTAAATTGTTTTTATCCAATTACACTTTGGGGCAGAAATGGTTTTATCAATCCATTCTTTTATGGCTTGGAGTGAATTTAGTAATGAACTTGCATTTTTATCCAAACTTATTGCCTTATCAATTAGGTAATCAACTAGTAAAACAAATGGAGAAAGAAGGCTGGGATAAAGAAAAGATAGTACTTCATAAAATTCCGAATAGCTATGCATTGCATTTTTATGGGCAGCGTGTATTCAAGATAAAGGAAGATAGCCTTCAATTAAAAGAAGGGGATTGGGTGGTAACAGACTTAAAAAACGATTCTATTATCAAAGCACAATTTCCAAATAGTCAACAAAAATTTGCTTCTAGAAGGTTTCATGTAACCATGTTAAGTCTTCCATTTTTACATCCAGCTTCAAGAGATCAAGAAACGATTCCTTTTGAAATCATCGAAATTAAAAAATAAATTGAGTGGTATTTTTTGGTGCTGCTAGTTCGAAACTTTTTCTAGTTCCATTGGAAGTTACATGAAAGATATTGATCTGCTGTGGATTGATACCAAATAATAACTCGCAAAATACATTGAGTTGTTTCATTTGTTTGACATTCTTAACTTCAAAATAAGACCAAGTACTTTCTGATTGAATTTCAAAACCAATATATTCCATATTCACTTTAGCCCCATTAGTTGCCAAGGAGATTTTCTTTTGTATGTATTGATTCACCATAGCATCAGCTTTTGTTTTTTGCTTTGGATCTGATAAATCTAATTTCACATTAGACTCTTTTAGTATCATTTTTTCTAAATCATCTGTAAAAGTTCTCACACTAATTTCAATAGTTGCTTCTTTTTGATTATGTTGAATATCGATCACTGATACAAAAAACGGATGAAATAATGCAATCATCCAAGTGATCAATGGTTTAAAAGGTATCCAGCTCATGTAAATTATTTGATGTTTACAAAGGTCTTCTTTAATTTAACACCACAAAATTAGATTTAATGAACGATTTTCAAATCTATCTTCATCTTGGGTTTAAGCATATTATTGATTTAGCAGGCTCGGATCATATACTTTTCATTGTGGCATTGACGGCCAGGTATATCTGGTCTGACTGGAAACAGTTGTTGATTCTGGTAACCGCTTTTACCATTGGTCATTCTGTAACATTGGCACTAAGTGTACTCCAATGGGTTAATTTTCCGATCAACCTCATAGAATTACTCATTCCGGTTACTATTGTATTAACCGCTTTGGTCAATTTTGGGGTAAAAAGCTTCGATTTTAGGTCAAAATACCCCATAATTTACTTTTTTGCCCTATTTTTTGGCCTAATTCATGGGTTAGGCTTTAGTAACTATTTGAGAAGTTTGCTAGGAAAAGAGGAGTCTATCTTAGCGCCCTTGTTCTCCTTTAATCTAGGATTAGAGCTGGGTCAACTGCTTATAGTGAGTGTAATTTTAATAATTTCATTTATATTCGTATCCCTCTTAAAGCTTGATAGAAAAAGGATGGTTCAGATTATTTCTGGCATTGTTTTTCTTTTCGCTGCAAACATGGTTTGGGAGAGAATTGCATCTTTTTTTTAATTGAAAATAACCACCAATGAAGAAGCTTTTAATGCTTGGTTTTTCTGTTATGGTATTAGTAGCAACAAGTATTGCTCAAGACATCCGTAACAATCCTAGTTCAAATCACGGAAACAAATTTGAGCAATTAGGTACTATTTTACCTACACCCAATGAATATCGAACAGCTAGTGGTGCTCCAGGTCCAAAATACTGGCAACAAAGAGCAGACTATGACATCAAGGCAACATTAGATGAGAAGAATTTAATGTTACATGGTTCCGAAACAGTTACTTATTTTAATAACTCTCCAGATGTGTTAACCTATATCTGGTTGCAGTTAGACGAGAACGAACATAGCTCTGTGAAAAATGCAGGCTATGCTGATGGTAGTACTTTAAGCAGATCATTCAGTCCATCTTCTATTGATAAATTAGCAGATGAGAAGAAAGATAATGGCTATGGTGTAAATATTCTAAAAGCAACAGATGCTTTTGGAAAAAATTTAAAGTACACTGTAAATAAAACAATGATGCGTATTGAATTACCAACATCATTAAAACCTGGTCAAAAATTTGTATTTAAAATTGATTGGAATTATAAAATTTCTGATAGAATGACCATTGGCGGAAGAGGTGGTTATGAATTCTTCCCAGAAGACGGAAATCATTTATTTACAATGGCTCAATGGTTCCCTAGATTAGCTGTGTATTCTGATTTCCAAGGATGGCAGCACCATCAATTCACTGGAAGAGGTGAGTTTGCATTAGCTTTTGGTAACTACAATGTAGCAATCACCGTTCCTGGAGACCATGTAGTAATGGCAACAGGAGAGTGTCAAAACTATCCAGCTATTTTATCTGCTGCGCAATTAGCTAGATGGAATAAGGCCTTAACTTCTTTCAAAGAACCAGTTGAAGTGGTTACGTTGGATGAAGCAAAAGCAGCTGAAAAAAATAAAGTAGCAACTACTAAAACCTGGGTATTCAAGGCAGAAAATGTTCGTGACTTCGCATTTGGTAGTAGCCGAAAGTTTGTTTGGGATGCAATGGCTACAGATGTAGAAGGGAAAAAAGTAATGAGCATGAGTGCTTATGCTAAAGAAGCTTATGGTTTATACCGCAAGTTTTCTACCAAAGCGGTAGCACATACTATTAAAACTTATTCTAAGTTCTCTATTCCTTATCCCTATCCAGTTGCTCAGTCTATAGAAGCTGCAAATGGTATGGAATATCCAATGATTTGTTTCAACTATGGTAGAACTGAAAAAGATGGTTCTTATACAGAAGCAACAAAGAATGGTATGTTAGGAGTGGTTATTCACGAAGTAGGTCATAATTTCTTTCCAATGATTATCAACTCTGATGAGCGTCAATGGTCTTGGATGGATGAGGGATTGAATTCATTTGTACAATACTTAACAGAAGAATTGTATGATAATAAATTCCCTACTCGTGGTGGTCCAGCATGGACAATTACTGATTACATGAAATTGCCTAAAGATCAATTAGAACCTATCATGACCAACAGTGAAAATATTATTCAGTTTGGTCCTAATGCATATACTAAACCAGCAACAGGTTTAAATATTCTTCGTGAGACTATTATGGGTCGCGAGTTATTTGATTATTCATTTAAAGAATATGCAAGAAGATGGGCGTTCAAACACCCAACACCTGCAGATTTATTTAGAACTATGGAAGATGCAAGTGCAGAAGACTTGGATTGGTTCTGGAGAGGTTGGTTCTATGGAATTGATCCAGTAGATATTGCAATTGATACGGTGAAGCATGCTATTTTCGATCCTTCAGCAGTGCCTCCAGCAGCAAGAACCATGCAAGGAAGAAGCTTAGATAAACCACTTGTTCATAGTTTTGAAGATATTTCTAAGATTAGAAATAGAAACGATAAGTCTATCGTGTTCTTAACAGACGCTGATACTACATTGAGAGATTTCTATTGGAAATATGATAGAGGTATTGTTCCTTACGATTCAGTAACCAAGCAACCTGCTATTAGCTTTGGTGCACCAGAGGCTTTGACTGATGCAGAAAAAGCAAAATATGCCAATGTGCATTTATACGAAGTTAGTTTCTTGAACAAAGGTGGTTTAGTCATGCCAATTATTGTAGAGTTTACTTTTGAAGATGGAACCAAAGAAGTAACTAAGTATGCAGCACAAATCTGGAGAAAGAATGAAAATAAATTAACGAAGGTATTCTTAACCAATAAGAAGGCAGTATCTATTAAATTAGATCCAATGCGTGAGACAGCTGATATTGATGAATCAAACAATAGCTGGCCAAATGTATCTGAGCCTTCTAAATTCACTATGTTTAAAGCGAAAGCAATGGGAAGAGGTCAATCATTTGGTTTATCACCAATGGCCGCAGCTGCTGCCGAGAAGAAGTAAAAAATAGCCCGCAGGGATGCGGGCTAAAAATCATAAGAGTTGAAATAAAATAGCCCTTACATTTTCATAAGGGTTATTTTATTTTTATTCCTCAAGCTTATGGGCGGCTGACTTATAATTTCGCCATTTCGTAATAACGGCTTCCATATCTGCGGGCAATGGACTATCAAAGCTCATATGCTTTCCTGTAGTGGGATGTTCGAAGCCCAATGTTGCAGCGTGTAAAGCACATCTTGGACAGGCTTCAAAACAATTGTCTACAAACTGTTTGTATTTGGTATAAATAGTTCCTTTTAAAATTCTATCTCCACCGTATTCCCAATCATTGAATAAAGTATGTCCAATATATTTCATGTGTACACGAATCTGATGTGTTCTTCCTGTTTCCAAAACGCATGATACAAGGGTGGTGTAATTAAATCTTTCTACTACTTTATAATGTGTAATGGCATGTTTGCCTGCTTCTCCTTCTGGGTAAGCATCAAATTGTTTTCTATTGGTTTTGTGTCGTGCAATATGTGCTTCAATAGTACCTTCTTCTTCTTGCACATCTCCCCAAACCAAGGCCATGTATTTTCTTTCTACCGTATGGTTAAAAAATTGCTTTGCTAAATGGCTAGCCGCCTCGGGTGTTTTTGCTAATACAATCAAGCCAGTGGTATTTTTATCAATACGATGTACTAATCCAAATCTGGGAAGTAGTTCTTCATTTAAATCGGGGTTTTGAGATAATAAATGATAAGCAACACCATTCAATAAAGTGCCTGTATAATTACCAATACCAGGATGTACCACCATATTGGCTGGTTTATTGATTACCATTACTGCATCATCTTCATAGATGATATCTAAATCCATGGCTTCCGGTTTTAATTCGGTATAATCAGGATTTACATAACTCATATAAACCACTTCATCGCCTGGTCTAGTTTTATAATTGCTCTTCACTACTTTGCCATTCACGGTAAGGAAGCCTGCGTCAATTCCATTTTGCAACTTATTTCTGGTCATTCCTTCAATACGCATTTGCACCCATTTATCTATACGCATGGGTTCTTGACCCTTATCTACCATAAAGGTTAATCGTTCGTATACTTCTTCGTTATTTTCTTCTTGTAGTAATTCTGGTTCGCTTGACATCATGCAAAAGTAGGATATTGCAGCTTAGTTTGTAACTTTGCTTCATGCAACAAAAAGTGTATTTCGAAGATTTGGGTGTAAAATCCTATCAGCCCACTTGGGATTATCAAGAAAGCCTGTTGGCCAAGAATACACAAATCAAGTCAGTTGCAAGGGAAAAAGGAGAAAATGTATTGGATTCGAGTACAGAACATCGCTTCCTTATGGTGGAACATCCTCCAGTGTTTACCTTGGGTAAAAATGGGAAAAGAGAGCATGTGTTGGTTTCCGAGGAACAATTGCACAAATTAGGTATTGAATTTTTCCATATAAATAGAGGCGGCGATATTACCTATCACGGTTTTCAACAAATTGTAGGGTATCCAATTTTGGATTTAGATAAATTTAAGACCGATTTAGGATGGTATTTAAGAAGCTTGGAGCAAGTTATTATTGATACCATTGCAGAATATGGATTAAAAGGAGAAAGAAGTGCAGGAGAAACTGGGGTTTGGTTGGAACCGGATAATCCATTCATGGCAAGAAAGATTTGTGCGATGGGAATCAAATGTAGTCGTTGGATTACCATGCATGGATTTGCTTTAAATGTGAATACAGATTTATCTCATTTTGAATATATTGTTCCTTGTGGAATTCAAGGTAAAACAGTCACTTCTTTGGAAAAAGAATTAGGTAAAAAACTTGATTATCAAGAAGTGAAGGATACCATCAAAAAACATTTCGTAAATATTTTTGATTGCGAGTTGGTTGATTAAAACAATAGAACTCCTGGTTGAACAGATCTGTTACCTTGTAATCCTCCTGAGTGCACTAATAATATCTTAGCATTATTTTTAAAATAATTTTCTTTCAGTAATTGCACAAAAGCAGTGACTAATTTTCCAGTGTAAACAATATCAGTAGGGATCCCAGTATGCTTCCAAAATGCATTCATGCTGTCAATTTGTGATGGAGTTGTTTTAGCATAGCCACCTTGATGAAATTGATGTAATAAAGTATAGGGCTTGGATGGATCAGGAAGTATTGCATTGATTTCGTTATAAATACTTTCTTCATTTTTTAAAACAGGAATACCAATAATTTTTTGATGGTCTTTGCTATTGCTTATTAATCCAGCTAACATAGTGCCAGTTCCAACGGCTGCTAATATATATTCATAATTGCCAAGATCTACTTCTTCTTGAATACTTGAAAAACCAACACATCCTAATTTACCATAACCACCTTCGTCTATGTAATAAACAGTGGAAGACAATTCTTGAATGATTTCTTTTTTCTTCTCTTGAAAATGCGTTCTGCCTAAAAAGATTAATTGCATTCCATAATTAATTGCTTCTTGTAAACTGGGTGTTATAGGTTCGTTGGCATTGGTTCTTATATATCCAATGGTTTTGAATCCTAGATATTGTCCTGCATAAGCCAAAGCAACAATATGGTTTGAATAAGGGCCTCCAAAACTTGCAAGGGTTTCGGCATTTTGCTCCTTGGCCTCTTGTAAATACGCTTTAAGTTTATACCATTTATTGCCACTCACAATTGGGTGAACCAAATCAAGCCTAAGCATATCCACGGCATATCCCAAGGACTGATAATTGTTTAAAGTAGATATGGTGGCTTTTGTATGCAAACTTTTTATAATTAATGAAAATCAGCTATTTTTGCAGACCATATTTACCTGCTGGGTAAATGTACAATTAATTAAAAAAATAGTGAGATGAGTGCACCTACATTAGTGATTTTAGCAGCGGGAATGGCAAGCAGGTACGGTAGTCAAAAGCAAACAGAAGGATTTGGTCCAAATGGCGAGACCATTATGGATTACTCAATATATGATGCCATTAGAGCTGGATTTGGCAAGGTAGTCTTTATTATTAGAGAAGATTTTAGTGAAGCTTTTAAAGCAAGTTTTGAACCAAAATTAGCTGGTAAAATTGCTACAGATTATGTATATCAATCTTTAGATAAGTATACAGAAGGTTTTACAGTAGCGGCAGATAGAACCAAACCTTGGGGTACTGCACATGCATTATTGTGTACCAAGGGTGTGGTGAATGAACCATTTGCAGTAATCAATGCAGATGATTATTATGGTGCTGAGGCATTCAAAGAAGCTTATCATTTTCTAACTACAAGCTGCTCCGAAAAAGAATATTGTATTCTTGGTTATGAATTATCTAACACCTTAAGTGAGAACGGAACGGTGAGTAGGGGGGTGTGTAGTGTGGATGCAAATTATAATTTAACCGCTATAAATGAGCGTACAAAAATTTATAGAACTGCAGCTGGTCAAATTGTATTTGAAGAAAATGGTGTTGAAACACCTTTGAAAGAAGATACCAGAGTAAGTATGAACTTTATGTGTTTTGCACCTGGTTTTATTGATTTATGTGCATCTGAGTTCAAATTATTTTTAGCAAAACAAGGGCAGGAATTAAAATCAGAATTTTACATTCCATTTGTAGCAGGTATATATAGCGAATTAAAGATGGGTAATGTAAAAGTAATTCCTACCAATGCAAAATGGTTTGGGGTAACTTATAAAGAAGACGCGACTGGTGTAAAAGCAAGTATTGATGCATTGGTTGCATCAAATGTGTATCCATCAAAACTTTGGTAAAAACTAGTTATACTAGTTGTAAGATTTAATCGAGTAGATAAAATCTTTGAAATTGCTAATATGGCTTTTTCTATCTTTTCCTAGTTTAGAACTTGCCTTCGCTAATTTGATTTTCACGTCTTTGGTAGATTCATTCTCTTTAATGGTATTCACTAAATCGTAAATCTTTTTAGATTTAATAGCGAAAGCTACGCCTTCAGCTTGTTTTTGACGAGTGCTGATGATACCAATTAACTCGGCATTATCATTAAATACAGGTGCTCCAGAATAACCTGGGTTAGCACTAATTTGAATTTGATAAGCATTGCTATCTCCTTCAAAACCGGATTGTGCGCTAAGGTATCCTTTACCGTATACAATATCATTATCAGATCTTGGATAACCTAAAGTAAAAATTTCCTCTCCTAGATCAGTCATTTTTTTACGAATAGTAAATGGTAATTGCTTAGGTTGCTTAAACTCTTCGTCATTAATTTGTAAAACAGCTAAGTCCAATGCTTGGTCAGCGTATATGATATCTGCTTTCAATTCTTCACCATCACTATTTACTACAATAGCACTGTTCCCTTTTAATACGTGTGCATTGGTAATTACAAATCCTTTCGTATCAATTAAAAAACCAGAACCACCACTTATTAATTTGGCATTTTCTGGTAATTTGGTTTTTACTTCATTTAGTAAGTGACCTTGTACTTTTTGATCTTTCTTGATCACTTCAATCGCCTTGCTCAATTGCAATACTTGAGATCCATTTAAACTAGGAGAGAAGTACATGATCATGGAAGAAGTAAACAATGCGATAAATCCTCCAACAGAAGCTGCAATTGCAGTAACTTTTTTGTATTTATTCCAAAGTACAATTACTTTTCCTTTGGTAGTGTTTTCATCGACAATATCCCATTCGCCAGCAGTATTTAGTTGATCAAATGTTTGCTTGGATAATTGAGCGAAATTTTTGCGCTTTGCAAATTGTTCCATCTGATGCAAGAACATCTCATGCTCTACTACCATTTGGTCAATTTCGGGCGTTTTCTTTCGGATAGATTCAAATTGAGCCATCTCCTGAGTAGACATTTCGCCTGCCAGGTATCTTTCTATAGCTTCTAATAATTGAATATCATCCATTGTTTAGTCTCCTATATTATATTGCGAAAAGAATAACTTCTTTA
>JACCDP011085641.1_pt1 | contig 20493 bp, 20 predicted proteins | sample 7445841 | NCBI WGS metagenome assembly JACCDP01 (sample SAMN15323441, study PRJNA562643) | freshwater metagenome | isolation source: river surface water | place: USA:Blue River Watershed | collected 2017-08-17
ACCGTGATCACCTGGCTGGAGTTGGCGCCAACCTGGAAGTTCACCGAGGTCGTCGTGCCGTCAGTGATCTTGGTACCGTTCCACTCGGTGTTGTTGGAGATGCGGGTGATCTCGGACTGCAGCTCGGAGAACTCGGACTGGAGGGCGGTGCGATCCGCGTCGGAGTAGCTGCCGTTGGCTGCCTGCACCGCCAGCTCACGCATGCGCTGGAGCATGTTGGTGACTTCGTTGGTAGCGCCTTCAGCCGTCTGGATCATCGAGATCGCGTCGTTGGCGTTGCGAACGCCCTGGGTGAGGCCGCGGATCTGCGAGGTCATCTTGTTGCTGATCGCCAAGCCCGCCGCATCGTCGGCTGCGGTGTTGATCCGCTTGCCGGTGGAGAGCTGTTCCATCGCCTTGGAGAGCGCGCGGTTGTTCACGTTGAGTGCCTGCTGCGCGATGAGCGACTTCGTGTTCGTGTTAATCACGGTAGACATTCGGATACTCCTTCATTTCGTTTCCGATAGGTGCAGGCCCTGGTGAACGGGTCGGCTCTTGGGTTTCAGGAAGTTGGATCTTTACTTCCACACTGGGTGAATCGGTACCAGGCTGCTGGACTTGAGGGCTTGTGAAGAATTTTCTTTCCCCACCTCTGCGCCCTCACGCAGCTGGATGCCCTGGGGCACTGGCGACCAGGAGGGACGCGCCGGCGCCCTGCGCCAGCAACGCCCGCGCGCGGCGGGACACCTCGTCTTCGCGGGCTCTGTCGCGAACGCTCCAGAACCAGACGGGGCGATCAGCACCGGCGCCAGCAGTCAAACTATCCCAGGACCGGACAGGGTCACTGTCCGGGGCGGGCTGGCGGCCTGGCTCAGACATCAGCGAAGCAGGGACAGGACCGTCTGCGGTTGCTGGTTGGCCTGGGCCAGCATGGCAGTCGCCGCCTGCTGGATGATCTGGGTACGCGCCAGGTCGGTCGTCGCCTTCGCGTAGTCGGTGTCCAGAATGCGGCTGCGCGAGGCGCCGGTGTTGGTCATGACGTTGGTCAGGTTGTCTGCCGCGTAGGTCAGGCGGTTGATCTTTGCGCCCATGTCGCTGCGGAAGCTGTCGATCGCCGCCAGCGCAGTGTCGACCGAGCTGATCGCCGTGTTGGAATCCGTAACGGTACCAATCGTCGCCGTGCTCGCCGTGGCCACGCCAGCCAGGGCGTCGATGTCCTTGAAAGTCACGGTGATGATCTGGCTGGAGTTGGCGCCAACCTGGTAGGTCACCGCGGTGGTGGTGCCATCGGTAATCTTGGTACCGTTCCACTCGGTGTTGTTGGAGATGCGGGTGATTTCCGCCTGCAGCTCGGAGAACTCGGACTGCAGGGCCGTACGGTCGCCAGCGGAGTAGCTGCCGTTGGCCGACTGCACCGCCAGCTCACGCATGCGCTGGAGCATGTTGGTGACTTCGGTGGTGGCGCCTTCAGCCGTCTGGATCATCGAGATCGCATCGTTGGCGTTGCGTACGCCTTGTGAGAGACCGCGGATCTGCGCGGTCATCTTGTTGCTGATGGCCAAACCCGCCGCATCGTCGGCTGCGGTGTTGATTCGCTTGCCGGTGGAGAGCTGCTCCATTGCCTTCGACAACCCCCGGTTGTTGACGACCAGGGCTTGCTGCGCGCGAAGCGACGCGGTATTGGTGTTGATAACGGTCATGCTTTACTCCTGTGTCCGGCTTGCGCTGTGGACGTGTGGGGATGAATGCGAACTTGCATCTGGCTTTGCTTTCGCTTCTGGCCTGTTGCTTGTTCCGCCTTGAGTGAATCGACGTGGGTTTGAAAAACTGAAGTGAATGGCGCCGAACAATTTCGTCAATTGACGGTGTTGTGCAGCAGCCCCTTGAAATCCTCGATCGAACGCGAGAGCTCCAGAACGGTTTCGTTCGGAATCTGACGAACCACCTCACCAGTGTTCGAGTTGGTGACAGTGATCACAGTGCGGTTGGCCTTTTCGTCGACCGCAAATGCCAGGTTCCGGGACATCTGGCGCATGCGGTCATTGATTCGCTCGACGGCCTCCTGCAAGGCCTTGCGCATTTCCTGCGGATCGACCTTGGGGACTGGCCGCTCCTCTGGCGCAGCGGCACGCGGCGGGGCTGCATCAGGCGGTGCGGCGCGAACGACAACACCCCGAGGCGCCACGGCCTGTGGCACGCCGGAGTCAGCTGCTTTGATAGAGATGCTCATGATGGTGTCCTCGCTGAGAAGGAGCCCGAGACTGCAAAGTCCACCACAATGGCCAACATCGCAGGGCGTCCCGAGCCCCGTCCCATCTAGGATCGGCACCGACCCGGAGAACTTGAGAACACGAACTTAGAGGTTCACCGAACCCCATTTTTGAGTTTTTTCAGGCTAGTTTTTATAGCTGTTCATCATCGCTTCAAAACTGCTGGCCATACTGGTCTTGAGGCTGTTGCTGTTGCCGACCACTGACTCCATGGCCGCGAACTGCTTGGTATAGTTCTCCAGCAGTTTGTCCATTCGGGCCTGAAGCGCCGTGAGCTGCGCCTTATACTTGGTCACGTCACGGGTTGCGCTCTCGGTCTGTGAGGCGATCAGGCCTGTTGCGCGTTGCAACTTGTCGATGGCCACCACCATGTCACCCGCCACGCCCGCCGCTGATGGACTAAACAGGCTTTTGTTGCTGGTGCCAGCGCTGAACATCTTGGCGACGTCGCTGAATTTGCTGGCCAGCGCGGTATCGAGCTTGCTGGCGTCCAGCGTCATCTTTCCGTTTCGGTCAAACGACAGACCGACATCACGCAAGGCGGTCACCTGCCCGGAGGGCGTGCTGGAGTCGCCAGTCAGAAGGTTACGAACCTGGCTGCGAATGCTGCGCAGCAGGCTGTCCCCCGCCAGCGATCCGCCAAGCGTCTCCACATCGCTGCCGCTATCCGCCAGGATCTTGAGTGTCTCATTGAACTCGTTGTAAGCGGCCACCAGGCCGGTGATGCTGGCTTTGGCAGTTTGGGTATCACGAGTCAAGTCCAGCCGGGCCGCGCCCGATGTCAGGGACTGCAATTGCAGCGTGACCCCGTCGATCACGTCGTCCACCGTGTTGGATGCACGGGTGATGGACAGGCCGTTGACCGTCATCTGGGCGTCGGCCGCCGTCGACAGGGTGCTGGAGAAATCCAAGCCGCCAGCACTGCTGGTGAGGGTGAAGTCTTGGCTGCCGCCGGTCTGGCCCGTGACCACGATCCGGTAGGGCGTGGCACTGCTGTCGGTTCGTACGACCTGCGCACTCAATCCGAGGCCAGCCGCGTTGATTGCGCTAGCCACGCCGTCGGGTGTGTCCGTCGTGACCGAGATGGTCTGTGGCGCTGCGCCGTGCACGGACAGGCTCAGGGTCAGACCAGCGCCGCCGTTGAAGGAGGCACCAGCGCCGCTGAAGCCGCCGCTGGCGTTGCGTTGGGCAGCCGCGAGCTGGGTCACCGCCACCGAATGGGTGGCAATTTGCGCACTGCCCGTCGCGGTGACGGACAGCGCCGAGCTTTGGCTGACCGAAACAGTCGGCGTTCCGAAATCACTTTGGTCGTTGAGTTTTTCGAAGGCTCCGCCGAGTTGCGACAGCGCGTACTTGAGCGCTGCATAGCCGGAGATCCGGGTTTCGCTACGGGTGATCTTGGCGTTGATCGCCTCCTTGCGCGGACCGCCCTCGGCGTCGACCAATCCCTGGGCGAGTGCCTTGGTGTCAACACCCGAGCCTGCGCCCAAGGCCTTGACGAGATCGACGTTGCTGGAGCTCATGGAATATCAGTGCCAGGTGAGGGACAAACAGGAGGAACGCAATGGATGCAGTGAAGTGCCGAGTTGATGGGTCAAAGCGGAGAAGATGGAGGCAACGATTTCAGCGCAAATAGTCAAACACGTTGAGCTCCGTCACCTTGGAGAAGCTGCTCATGGTGGCTTGAAGCGACAGGACGCGCTTGTTCATATTGGCCAGGGCTGTGGGGTAATCCAGGTCTTCGATGTCCGACAGGCTCGATTTGAGGCGCAAGGAGGTCTCTGAAATCACCTCCAGTTGCGACTGCACGACCGATTGGTCCGAGCCGTTCTTGGCCTGAGCCAAACTGATGTTGTCGATCATCTGTCCGAGATCGGCCAAACCCGTCTGGATACCCTGGGGCTTGCTCGTATCGACCGACTCGACGAACTGGTCCAGCGCATCAAAAAAGCTGGCGCTTCCGGGCGTCGCGCCAGTGCTTCCGTCGCGCAACACGCGCGAAAAAACATCGGTTCCGGACCGCGTGTAGGCCACTGTACGTTGGGTTCCTGCTGGCACACTGGTCTGCGTCTGGTCGCCCCTGTAGATCACCTGCCCCAAAGCGTTCTCTGCAAACGGCTCGGTATTGACCCGGGTACCGGAGAACAGGTAGTTGCCGGTGTCGTCGCGGGAATTGGCCAGACTCCGCAGTTGATTGCGCAGGGTGGCGAGTTCGGCGGCGACCGATCTGCGGTCCTGCGTTCCCAGAGTCGCGTTGGCCGCCTGCACACCCAGCTCTTTCATCCGAATCAACACATCGGTCACGCTGGACAAGGCAGTCTCCTCTGCAGAAAACCGCTCCTGGGCGACCTGCAAGGTGCTCGCATGCCCCTCCTGGCGGTCGATCTCTCCGCGCAGACGGGCGATCGCAGCGGCCTTGTCAGGTGCGTCACTGGGGGTGAGGATCCGCTTGCCCTGGGCCATTTGGGCCTGGCTGGTAGCCAGCTGTGTTTGCTGGTCCGTGATGTGCGTGATCGCACGATCAAACATGAAGGAGGTGGAAATCTTCATTGCTTCGTCCTTCTTCAACCCAGTTGCAAGATGGCGTCGAACAGCGTGCTCGCTACCTGCATCACCTTGGCGTTGGCCTGGTAGGCCTGCTGGTAGCGCACCAGGTCGGCGGCCTCTTCGTTGAGGTCAACGCCCGCCACGCCATCACGGGCCTCCTGGGCCTGCTGGAAAACTACGTTGAGTGCGTCCTTCGAAATCTGGGCCTGTTGCGCCAGATTGGAAACTTGGTTGACCCGGTCGAGATAAGACTCGCTGAGCGTGAGGTCCCCCTGCGCCACCTTGGTGCTTTCCAGATCGGCCATCGCCAGCATCGCTTCGTTGTTGCCCACCCCGTCGAGGTTGGCGTCGATCGAGAAGCTGTCGCCCGCTGCAGGCGCCGAGGAGAATTCGACCGTCAACCCCCGGTAGCGGATGACGCCCTGGATCGGGTCATAGGTCCGCTCGGCCACCACGGAGTTGCTGCCGGTCTCAACGATCTGGTAGCGGGTGGCACTGCTGAAGCGCACTTCCAGCGCCTGGGCACGCAGCGCCTGCTTGGGGTCGCCAGAGGCGGTCGCGAAAATAGCTTGTGCCGCCACCGTGCTTGTCGTGCCGGGGCTGCCAGTGACAAACACCATCAGGTCATCGCTTGCCGCTCCGATGACATGCAGGGCGGGTTCGAAACCAAGTTGTCGCAGTTGCGCCGCTTCACCTGCTGCGCCCAGTTGGAGACGGATCTCATCGGTCACATTCCCTTCCGGGCGTTCGATCGTGATCGCGCCGTCGGCCACCGATGCGGTGACTCCGGTGCTGGCCGAGTAGCTGTTCAGCCAGGTCGCAATGTCCGTCGCTGTCAATGCAGCGCCAGTGTTGAGTTCACCCAGGGTCACGCCATTGAGCTTGATGCTTCCGGTCGGGATGCTGCCGATACCGGCTTCGACGGTCCCACCCTTGAGGATGGCCGGTGCCAATGACGGGCTGAGAAGCTTGCCATCGTTGGGGTCAAAGCGAGCAATCTGCTGGACGGGTCCGCGGGCACCCACCATCAGGTCCATTCCCAGAAAGCGTGTACCCAGGGGGGTGCTGTCGTAAGTCGCCCCCTCCTCCATCCCAGCATCGCCCATGATCTGCACCCGCTGGTCGTCGCTCAGGGGTGTCCCGAGCAGTTGGCGACCATCCCGAGTCAAAACCTGAAGCGTCTGACCCGCTTGAACGTCGGGAAGCGACAGGACAAGGTCCGACATACCCACCGGGGCCACCCCCAAGGCCGCAACCGGCGAGGCATTGAGCAATGCTCCCGCCCGCCCGGTCGAAAGGACGACGCTTTCGCTGGCAATCTGGGGCTGAAGGCCTTGGCTCAGGGATTTGTAGAGGGTGGTCGCGCCGCCGTACGACGGCGCGCCATAGGAAATCCTCGACTCCGCGTTACTCGAATTGAGCTCGTTGTCGACAATTCGAAATTGGCCGGCAGCTGCCACCCGGTTGTTGTCCGAGATCAACAAGGTCAGACCGGAGGCTGCACCGCGTGAACTCGCCTTCACCTCGAAGAGGTCGAGACCCAGTCGACCTTGCAGATCAATTCCGCTGCGATGGACACTGTTGGCCTCATGCGCCAGGGTACTGGCGAGACCATCCAGTGAGCTGGTCGCCGGCCCCAGCACATGCTCCCGAAAAGCCAGCACGCCACCGATCGTGCCGCTCAGGATGTTAGGCAAGGCCTTTGTATCCCCATAGGGGTCGGTCACGAAGGAAAGGCGTCCGTCGGTCTCGACGATTGCCACCTCGTGCGAGGTACCGCCGTTGACCAGAACGCCTTGGTTAACCGTGTCGCCCAAGCTCACCACCACCGAACCATTGCTCTCGAAGCGCGTCTTGATGCCAGTCAGCGAGGACAGCTCGGTCAGCAGCCGGTCCCGCTGGTCGACCAGCTCAGGCGGCTGATCATCCGTACGAAAGTGCCGAGTGAACTGCTGGTTGATCTTTGCCAACTGCTGGGTCAGGGAGTTGAGCTTTCCCACATCGTTCTGAATGGCCTGGCTGGTTTCATTACCCAACAATTCATACTGGGCGTCGAGCTGGCGAAAGCGAGCAGCGAGACCATCTGCATCTCGCAAGAAGGTGCTTCGCCGGATCGTCGATGCGGGGTCAGTGGCCAGGTCGCGCGCCGAGCTGAAAAACTGGTTGAGCGCACTGCTCAGGCCGATGCTCACATCGCCCATGATGTCAATCACCCGGTTCACATAGGAAACCATGGGCTCCTGACCCTTGAGCGCGCTGTTGCTGTTGCGCAAATTGGATTGGGCGAACGCGTCGTACTGCCGCCGGATCCCGTCCAGGACGGTTCCTGTCCCCAGATATTCACCGCCCATGCGCTGGGGTGTCCCCGCAGCCAGACTGACGTTCTGGCGCGAGTAGCCATCTGTGCTGATGTTGGCGATGTTATTGGACACCGTGGCCAAGGCCCGCTGGTAAGCGGTAATGCCCGAGCTGCCAATCGCAAGGAGATCGCTCACCGCTCAGCTCCTGTCTGCGTCGCTCCAACCCCAGCCGGCGCGACCGGCGCATCGGTCCGCCCCTGCTGCGGCGAGCGGCCGTACAGGCCCATGTCCAGAGCCAAACCGCCCGTGCGGGGCAGGGGCAGGCCCTGCACACCCGCAGGGGTCAGAGACACCGGGGTGGCCGGCGGAACCAGCGGCAATCCGGCGCGGGCTGCCAGCACATCCTGGGTGCTGGGCGGGGTGGCCTGCAACTGACGCTGGGTCAGGGTGCGCTCGATCATGTCGGCCAGGCCCAGGGAGCCGCGCTCGGCCATCTTGGACGCGACTTCCTTGTCCATCAAGTCCTGGAACATGTCGGTTTCGTTGTTGTCGAACAGGTCGCTTTTCTCGACCGACTCCCGCATGCTCTTCATCGTTTGCTGGATGAAGTAGGCCTCGAACTGCTTGGCGGTCTCGCGCAGGGCGCTGTCCGCGCCCCGCGCGGCCTCACTGCGCAGGCCGGCCAGACCACTGAAGTCGTGGTAGCCACTGGGCTTGGCGAGGCCGGAGAGAGGGGCGTTGGAATCGCTCATAGGGAATTTGCCGGTTCGACCTGGGTCACTGCACGATCAGTTCGGCCCGCAGACTGCCCGCAGCCTTGAGGCCCTCGAGGATGGCGATCAGAGCCGAGGGCGTGGCCCCCACCTGGTTGACCGCGTCGACGATCTGCCGCAGGTCGACCTGCGGCTGGAAGAGGAACATCGGCTTGTTGGGTTCCGACACCGCAACATCTGCGTTCTGGACGGCCTGCGTATCACCGCGACCCAGGGCGTTGGGCTGCGAGACCTCGTTGGTGGCAGAGATGGAGACGGTGATGGTGCCATGGGACACCGCAGCCGGTGTGATGCGCACATTGCGGCTGATGACAACCGTACCGGTCCGGGCGTTGACCACTACCCGCGCCGGCGGATCGGCGGCCTGCACCTCCAGATTTTCGACCGTGCTCAGAAAGGCCACCCGCTGGGAAAGGTCCTGCGGCACCCGGACGGCGATGGAGGTCCCATCGAGCGGCCGCGCGAGGTCGCTGCCAAAGCGGCGGTTGATCGCGTTGACGATCGCGGTGTTGGTGGTGAAATCCGCCTCGCGCAAATTCAGCACCGCATGGTCGGCCCGGTCAAAGGGGTTGTCGACCTCGCGCTCCACCAGCGCACCACTGGGAATGCGGGCAGCAGTGGGAACGCCGATCGAAACACGGGAGCCAGCGGCGGACTGGTCGACGCCGGTAGCGGCCAAGGCCCCCTGGGCCAGGGCATAAACCTCGCCATCCGGCCCGCGCAGTGCGGTCAGCAGGAGGCTGCCGCCACGCAGGTTGGTGGCCTTGCCGATGGCGGAGACGGTGACATCAATCCGCTGGCCAGGCTTGGCCATTGCCGGCAGATCGGCCGTCACCATCACCGCCGCGACGTTCTTGACCTCCATCTTGCCGCCGCCGGCTGTCGCCTCAAAGTCCGACAGCGGGCCGTCGATGCTTACGCCCAGGCGATTGAGCAACGCACGCATGCTTTGGACGGTGAAGGAGACATCAGCGCCATCGCCAGTGCCCTGCAGACCGACTACCAAACCGTACCCGATCAATTGGTTGGAGCGGACGGTGGCGACCTGAGCCAGGTCCTTGACCCGGTCAGCCCAGGCAGCAGGTACCAGCACAACCAAGGCCAATGCCAGCAGAGCGCGGCCCCACAGCGACTGCGCTGCGGGTTGAGGTGGCCGGTTCGAAGCGCGGCGGGATACGGAGAAGGTCATGCGTCCTCGGAGGCGTTAGAAGGGCCAGAACTTGAGTGCCGCACGGGTGCCCCAGGGGGCGCGTGTGGCCGAGCCCAACTCACCACCGCCCTGGTAGACGAAATTAGCGTTGGCCAGGCGGCGCGACTGCACCGTGTTGTTGGGCGCAACGTCTTCAGGCCGCACGATGCCGCTGACCTGGATCATTTCGCTACCCTGGGTCAGTGACAGGCGCTTCTCGCCGCGCACGACCAGGTTGCCGTTGGGCTGGACCTCGACCACGGTGACCGTCACCGAGCCGGTGAGGCTGGCGCTCTGGTCCGCCGAGCCTTCGCCCTTGCTCTCGATATTGGCCTGGTTCAGGTTGATGCCGGTCAGGGTCTTGCTGAGCACGGGCAGGCGGCTGGTCAGACCCGGAGGCACCACATCATTGTTCGAGGTGCGGCTGACGTTGGCTGTGGCTGCACGGTTGGCCTGGGTTGATTCGTTGAGGATGACAGTGATCACGTCTCCGGGGCCGAAACGCCGGGCCTTGCCCACCAAGGTCGAACCCGTGCCGGCGCGGTAGATTGCGCCGGTGGCCGGCGGTGCCGGCTGGTCCTGGACCACCGGAGCAACGGGCGCGTGGCTCTCGTCCCGCGGGGGCAGATCGTCCATGGTGGCGCAGCCTGCCAGCAGCAGGCCGCCAAACAGGGCGAGCACGGCGCTGATCCGACGGCGGGCGCGGGGAGAAATCAAATGCATAGCCAGGCCTCAGAGGTTGTTGTTGAGGAACTTCAGCATGCCGTCGACAGCCGAGATCGCCTTGGAGTTGATCTCGTAGGCGCGCTGGGTTTCGATCATGTTGACCATCTCTTCGACCACGTTGACGTTGGAGGCTTCGACCGCTCCCTGGGCCAGGGTGCCCGCGCCCACAGCGCCGGGGTTGCCCACCTGCGGCGCGCCGCTGGCCGGGGTTTCCCGCAGCAGGTTCTGACCCATGGCCTGCAGGCCGGCGGGGTTGTTGAAGCGAGCGATGGTGAGCTGCCCAATCACCTGGGCTGCACCGGTCGCGAGTTCAACCGAGACGATCCCGTCCTGACTGACAGTGATGGAAGCCGCGTTCTGCGGAATGACAATGGGCGGGGAGAGAGGCTGACCCGTGGCGGTCACCACTTGCCCGGTGGCCGACTTCTTGAAGGCGCCGTCACGGGTGTAGGCGAGCGTATTGTCGGCCATGGTGATCTGGAAGAAGCCCTCGCCCTGAATGGCCAGGTCCAGCGCACCCTTGGTTTGCACCAGGCTGCCTTGAACATGGGTCTTTTCGGTAGCCACCAAGCGCACGCCGGTGCCCAGCATCAGGCCGGTGGGTGCCTGGGCGTTGGCCGACACCTGTGCGCCCGGCTGGCGCACGTTCTGATAGAGCATGTCCTCGAAGGTCGCTCGGTCGCGCTTGAAGCCGGTGGTGTTGACGTTGGCCAGGTTGTTCGAAATGACCGCCATGCGCGTCTGCTGCGCGTCCAGGCCGGTCTTGGCAATCCACATTGAGGCGTCCATGTCGGGCTCCTGTTCCTATCTGTCTATGGGTGACTCGGGCCGGCCGCTCACGCGGCCTTCATCAAGGTGGCACTGCTCTCGTCCAGATCCTTGGCCTGCTTGATGGCGCGGATCTGGGCTTCGAAGCTGCGGGCTTGGTCAATCATTCGGGTCATGCCGTAAACGGCATTGACGTTGCTGCCCTCGAGGGAGTTGGCGGTAATCTGGATGGGCTCGGGCCCCGTGGGAAAGTCGCTGCCGAGCGGCAGGCCCTGGGGCGCGAACAAACCATCGGGACGGCGCACCAGCGCTTGCTTGCTGGCGTCACGCAGCAGCAACTGACCCACCGGCACGCCGAGCGCGCCCGGTTGGTTCGGATCGCGCGCAATGACGGTGCCATCGCGGTTGACCTGCACCACGAAGCCCGGCGGCACGACCAAAGGTCCGCCGGCGGTGCCGCGCAGGGCGTGACCCTGGCCGTTTTCCAGCACGCCGCGGGCGTTGACCTTCAGGTCGCCGCGCCGGGTGAATGCCAACTTGCCGTCGGGCGCTTCCACACCCATCACCGATGCACCACTGAGGGAAATATCCATCGGCCTGTTCGTGGAAATGATCGGGCCGGGCTCCAGGTCGATCACATCGCGCGCGATCACCTGGGTCTGGTAGCGGGAGTCGAAGCCCTCGCCCTCGACCTTGATGGTGCGCATGGCCATGTCGAAGCTGCGCTTGAACCCGGCGGTCGACACGTTGGCCAGCTCGTTGACCAGGCCCTGGCGGGCAATGGCCGACTCGGCGATCGCCGAGTGCGAGGTGAAGATGAGGCGGTCCATGGCAGTGTGACGTGACGGAAGTCAGCGCGGTTGAGGTGCTTACGAGCGCAGGTTGATGATGGCCTGGGTCATGGTCGAGGAGGTCTCGATCGCCTTGGCATTGGCCTGGAAGTTACGCTGCGCGGTGATCAGATCGACCAGTTCCTGGGTCAGGTCCACGTTGGCGCGCTCAGTGGCACCCGCGCGGATCGAACCGAAGCCAGCTGAGCCCGCCTCACCGATCTTGGGAGTGCCCGAGGTCGAAGACGCCAGGTAAGACGCATCGCCAATCTGGCGCAGGCCGGTGGGCGAGGAGAAGTTGGCCAGCGCGATCTTGCCCAGCGAAGCCTGTGAACCGTTGGAATAGGTTGCCGACACCAAGCCGTCCACCCCGATGTCCAGGCCCATCAGTTCACCCTCGGGAGCGCCGTCCTGCGCTTGCGAGAGCACCGCGAAGGGGCTGGAGTACTGGGTTGACTGGGTGAAGTCAATCGACATGGTGAGCGCACCCTGCCCGCCCTCGAGGAAGGCAGTTTCGAACTGCATCGGATCGAGCGGGGACGTGGGCTTGCCGGTCAGGTCAAAAGACAGCTCGCCACGGTCCAGGAAAATCGGCCACCATTGGGTCTTGGTGGACAGCCCGGTGGAAACTTCGGTCTGGGCGCCGTTCTTCACGTACTGCAGGGCCCCGTTCTCGGTGTACTGCTTGAGCGCAGTCCATTCAGTGGTGACGCCGGAAGCCATCTTGGTGTCCGCCAAGCCCCAGTCGGCGTTGGAACCGGTCACCTGAATGGCAGCCCCCTCTCCGGTGGTGCCCGTCTGGAACTTGAGCCGCTTGGCCGTCGGGTCCCAGCTCACATTCACGCCGGCCACCTTTCGGCCCGTCTCTTCGTCAACCAGCAGGTTGATCTTGTTCTCCATATCCTGGGCAACCTGCTCCATGGTGAAGGAGCCCGTGACCAGCTCGATGGTGCCGGTAATCCCGTCCACTGCAACCTGCAACTGCTTGTTGCCAGATCCCACTTGCACGTTCTTGGTGGTGTCGATCGTCATCGCAGAACCCAGCAAGGTCGCCGGCTGGCTGGCTTGGCCGCGCAGGGCGATCGTGTTGGAGGGCTCGATATCGAGCACGGAGGAAACGTTTGCGGGATCGAATCCCAGCAGATTCTTGGCGTTGGCGTTCGCCGAGGTGACCTGAATACTGGAGTCGTCACCGGTGGTGCCCGAAGACACGGTGAACTGCTTGGAATCAGGGTCGAAATTGACCGCGACGCCATAGCGGCGATCGTCGACGTTGGTCAACAAGCCCAACAGGTTGTTGATCTTCACCTCCAGGGTGGCGGCCAGCACATCGGGGTCGGTGTCGGCCTCGGTGAGCGTGTGGGTGATGGTCTGGGGTGCGCTTGCGCCATCCACCGTGAGGTCGAAGCTGATCGTGGACGCCGGCGTGACGGGCGAAGTGGAGTTGTCGGGCCCGAAGTTCAACCCCTGCAGTGCGTTGTCCTTGAAATAGGTTTCTGTCAGGGGCGCGCCCAGCGCCGTCGCGGCCGAAGAGGCTCGCTTGTCGTTTTGCTGGTCCAGCGTGTACATCTCGGTTGTCCCGGTGCTGGGAATCACCCGCGGGTCGGTCTTGGGCAGCACCTCGCCGTACTTGTTCACATAAAGAAGCGAGCCCGAGGCATTACTGGCCTGCTGCAACGCCGGCTTGACCTGGCTGTCGCCGACGAAGAAGTAGGTCTGCCACTTGGCATAGGGGCTGTCGAGGCGGGCCGCCTGGGTCTTGACGTAGTAAACGGTGGCCAGGTAGCCGTTGCCACCGGAGTCATACACCGTCAGCGCGGTCGACTTGTTGTAGGTGGCGGGGTTGGTCCGGTCGAACTTCAGTTCGATCGGGGTGGATTCGGCTGGCAGGTTCAAGCCCAACTGGATCTTGGTGGTCTCCACCGCCTGACCCGAGGTCTTGGGCGGGATCACCAAAGGAGACAGGTTATTCAAGTCGGCCTTGCCAGACGAGTCCACCGACGCGGCCAGCAGGCGCTGCCCGGTGGAGTTGACCACGTTGTTCTGGTCGTTGAGGGTGAACGAGCCGTTTCGGGTGTAGATCTGCTGCAGGTTATCGGCCGACAAGAGCGGAAAGAAGCCGTCGCCGGTGATCGCCAGGTCCAGCGAGTTGCCGGAGGTGGAGATGTTGCCCTGGCTGAATTCCTGGCTCACCTGCTTGAGGGACACGCCCTGGCCGATGTTGGACGAGGACTTTTGCAAAGGCGAGGTAGCAAAGATGTCGCCGAAGTCGGCCCGCGAGCGCTTGAAGCCCGAGGTGCCCACGTTGGCGATGTTGTTCGAGGTCACGGACAGCTGGGCGGTTGCCGAGTTGAGGCCGGTCAGCGAGGTATAGAAGGACATATCGTCTTGCTCCTGGGAAATTCCGTGTTTACTGGCCGATGCGCGACACTTTGGACAGCGAGATCGTCTTGCCGCCATCGACCTGCAGTTGGATGTCACCGGTGGCGCTATTGGTCTGCACCGCGCGCACGGTGGCCATGGTCTGCACAGTGACGTTCTGCGTTTTGCCCGCCACCACCGCAGAGGCGGTGAAGCTGTAGCTGCCCCCGGGGGCTGGCTCACCGCTGGCGAGCTTGCCGTCCCAGACAAAGTCCAGGTTGCCAGGCGTTTGTGCGCCGGCAACAAGTTCCTGCACCACGGTGCCGCCACTATCGCGGACCTGGACCCGCACACCCGCTGCGCCTTCGGGCAAGCTGATGGTGGCGTTGACCTTGCCGCCTGCGACCAGGCTGGCCGAGGCATCGGCGACAGGCACCTGCTTGCCGATCAGAGAAGCGCCACTCAGCATGCGCTCGGCCGACATGGTCGATACAAAGCTGTTCAGCGATGTCTGCATATTGGTGAGCGCTTCCAGTTGCGAGAACTGGGCGAGCTGGGCCACAAAGGCTTCGTTCTTCACCGGCTCCAAGGGGTTCTGGTTCTTCAACTGCGCGGTGAACAGGGTAAGGAAGTCCTGCTTCCCCATTTCATCCTTGCCCTTCGAGGCGGAGGTGACTTTCTGGTCCTCGTAGCTGGTCACGCCCAGTAGCTGGGCGGCGCTCTTGTCGGTGGCGGAGGCAACGGCCATGGTGCTTGTCTCTGGGTTTCGTAAAAAAGGGAATCAGGCCTTTGTGATGTCCAAGGTGCGCGAGAGCAGCTGGCGCGCCGTGTTGATCACTTCGACGTTGTTCTGATAAGAGCGGGAAGCGGCCATCATTTCGACCATCTCGGTTACTTCGCTCACGTTGGACTGGAAGACGTAGCCCTCTTTGTTGGCCAGGGGATTACCCGGCTGGAAGACCATGCGGGCAGGGGCCGGGTCAACGGCCATCTTCTCGATGAACACGCCGCCGACGAAGGGCGAGCCGGCTTGGGTGTACTGCTCGTCTACCATCGCCTTGAACACCGCGCGCTTGGCGCGAAAGGCATCGGCCTCACTGCCGGCCACGGTGCTGGCGTTGGCCAGGTTGGAGGCGGTGGCGTTCAGGCGGGTCAGCTGCGCATTGATCGCGGAGCCAGCCACGCCGATGATGTTGTCGAAGGAAGCCATGTCTGGGGTTCTCCTTATTCGCCGCGCAGCGCCTTGCGCACACCGGAAATACGGCTTTCAAGGAAGTTCAGCGTGGTCTGGTACTGGGCGGCGGCCTTGCCGTACTGGGCCTGCTCAATGCTGCTTTCCACCGTGTTTCCGTCGACCGCGGTGTTGAAAGGCACGCGGTACAGCGTTCCATCCGGGTTGGCGACCTCGCCCACTTCGTAATGTGCGCCGCGGGTGGCGGTCATCGCAGCGGGCTGGTTGTTGGTGTCCGCCAGCACCTGGCGGAAGTCAATGTCGCGCGCCTTGAAGTTCGGCGTGTCCGCGTTGGCGAGGTTTTGCGCCAGCAACTCCAGCCGCTTGGTGCGGACTGCGAGGGCCTGCCCATGGATGCCCAGGGCTCCGTCCAAAATCTTCATACGCGCTCCTTTCAATCCGGTGGCAGGTTAGAAAACACGCCAAATTCCCGACACGAAGGCCTCAAGGAATCCAGCACTCGGTCGATTTCTGCAAAAGGCGTGCCACGCGGTCACCGGCCTCGATCAAGGCTTTTCTGCCGTGTTGGCGGCAATGATTTGCCGCTGCGACGGCCAGTTGCTGCCGGTGGCCGGACTGTTGACGCGATCAGTGACGGCGGAGATTTGCTGCGACAGCTGCGAGCTGATTTGCGTGGCGGCCGTGGGCAGGCGGTCCTGCGCATAGCGCATCAGCCCCTGGGTGATGGAGCGGCGGGTGATCGGCGCGTCGCGCTGTCCGCCCTCGTACAGCACGCGGGCCTGATTTCCCTGGATGGGAAGAGGCGCGTCGGAGCCGCGTTGGGTACGCGCCGCGGGCGTGAGAACCGACAGATAGAGATCGTCCAGGCCCATCGTCCGGGCGCCGCTGCGCGGCATGCCCACGTCCTGAAAATATCGATCCACCAGGTCAAGCTGCTGGACCACACTCATCTTGGCGATTTCCTGCGCGTTGTTGGCAAAGCCCACGCTGGCAGCGCCGCGGCCGGGTCCCCCGCAAAACTGGATGATCCCGTGACAGCGGCCGTTGCTGGCGCTGGGGTTCATGCCGTCGCTCTCGATCAGGACGACACGGGCGAAATCGTCGGGGTCGAAACCATGCTCGCGGGCCATGCGACCCACCTTCTCCCGTACTTGATCCACGTCTGCAGCGGGAATGAAACCGCGCTCGACCGCGCGGGATAGCGTGCGTTCAAACACCGGGTCAGCCGCCTGTCGGCTGGCCAGCACCCGGGCGGCAGAGGCAGGCACCGGGCTGCGTGAGCTGGCATTGGAATGGGCGACCGCCGGAGCACCCTTCGAAGAGGTCAGCGCCGAGGCGGGGGCGCTCGCCATCGTCTCGCCTTTGGCCAGCTCCGAACCTGAGGGCAGCGCGTCCAGGCGCAAAGACTGGCCGGGTTGGATACGCGCCGCGTCGGCAATGCCGTTGCCGCGCGCAACGCTCAGGGCCATTCGAAAGGCCTGGCGGTCGTCGACTTTGACACCCTGACTCTTGTAGTGGGCCTTGACCAGGCCAACAAGCGTGTCGCCACGGCGCACGGTGACCGTGGCCGCGGCAGGGGCGGAGGGCAGTGGGAGGTCCATATCGGCAGGCTCCTGATCGGTGTTGGGGGCCTCCCCGAGCCGCGGCAATCGCGGTTTCGGGCTGGCCCTGTTCTTGCAATTTCCGGGTATCTCGACGGGTGCGTCGAAAAACCCACACCCCTCAGGAGTTGCAAATGCCGTGCCTTGAATTTCTACTGCAAACCGACACCCCAGCCACCGCAAGGCCGGCAGGGGCCTGCCCTGTCCCGGGCCTGGGAGGTCCGACTTGGGCCCACCAGTCCGCGCTCGGCGCCCTGGCGCTGGCCTGCGCGCTGGCCGCCCACGCCAACCCGGCACCGACGGGCGCCGGAGAGCCGGAGCTGATACAGCGCGCGCGCGCCTGGGTGGCCAGCATCCATCAGGTCAGTGCGTCGGCGGTGCAGATCCAGCCCCTGGACCCACGGCTTCAAGTCGCGGGGTGCGCGGCCGGCTGGGCCTTCGACAAACCCTTTCCACAGAACGATGGTGTGGTGCGGGCGCGCTGTCAGGACACCCAGTGGTCGCTTTTCTTGAGCGTGACCCTGCCCCGGGGTGCGGTCGCTGCAAGGCCCACCCCTGGCTTTCCCGGCAGCCCCAACCCGGTTCCGCCGGCGATGGCAAACGGTCTGCCTGCCGTCCCTGCGCCTGCCCCTGTGAGTGCCCTGCCTGGCGCCCTCCCCGGCGCCTTCCCTGCCCCGGCTCCCACCACCTTCCCGGTCACCACCTGGGTACCCGGCGCCATCCAGCCCACGGCTGCCCCGCCCACACCCCTGGCGGTTCGGCGTGGCAATACCGTGCTCGCCACCTGGACACCCACGCCCGGACTGGCGGTGACGGCCCGGCTCGAGTCGCTCGACGATGGGCGGCTGGGCGATACCATCCGGCTTCGGAACCGGGATACGGGTCGGGTTGTGAGCGCCCAGATCAGCGGTCAGAACCAGGCGGTCGGACAATGAGAAAAATTTACGGCCGGTCCTCTCAAGTTTTTTCGGCCACCGTCGACTCCACTGACAAGCGGTGCTCGGCATGCAGTCCGGGCAGGAAAGGTAGCACTTTATGACCAATTCGATTTCATCCTGGGATGCCAACAAGGCGGCCGCCGATGCGGTGGAGCGCAAGCGCGCGGCTGATCGCGTGTCCAGCGGCCTGAAATCCGCGGATGCCGCCCCGGCCGAAGCGCCCGCCAAGCCGGTTGCGCCGGCCGCTGATCAGCTTCAACTCAGCGCGGTAGCCCTGCAGGCTAGCCGCGAGCCCGAGTTCGACCGGTCCAAGTTCGACGCGATCAAGCAGGCCGTAGCCCAGGGCGAATATGTGGTGGACCACCGCAAGGCGGCTGAAGCCTTCCTCAACCTCGAGCAACTGATCAAGGACTGAGTCTTCACCCATGCAGACCCTTCGCAGCGCTGCCACGCGCCAGCCCCCGCAGGTTATGGCGCCTGACACCGACCCATCGGCAACGGCTGGCATCGTGCCTGACCTGGACGCCGCGCGAGCCCAAGTCGAGGCACTTGACGGTCTGCTCGAGGAGGAGTTCCAGGCCCTGCGCGAGCAGAAATTCGAGCGCCTCGAGCAGATGCAGGCGGCCAAAGTCGCCCTGCTTGAATCCTTGCGGGCCACGGCCACCCAGGTCGCTGCCCTGCCCGAGCGCCCGGCACTGTGGTCAGGAATCACCGAGGCTCTCGCGGCCAGCCGCGAGGCTTTCCGGCGAAATGAACAGCTGGTCACCCGTCAGGTCGCCGTGGTGGGTGAAGCCCTCCGCGCGTTGCAAGCGGCCGACCCTGCTGCCTCGGTCGACCTCTATGACCGACTGGGCCAGATGAGCCGCCGTGGCGCCCGCCGCCTCTACAGCGAAGCCTGAGCTCGGCTGGGCTACCTGCCCCGCTTTTCATCCCCCGGCTCCATGCCCTTGAGCCAGTAAACCCAGGACAACACCACCGCCACCGCGGTATAGGCCTCGTTCGGGATTTCCTGGTCAATGTCCACCCGTGAAAGCAAGGCGAGTAGGGCCGGATCCTGGGCCACGTGCACACCCTGGCGCTGGGCCTCGGCAATGATGCGCTCGGCCACCTCACCTTGGCCACGAGCGGTCACCACCGGAGTGGTGCGCTCGCCATAGGCCAGGGCCACGGCCTCGCGCCAGGGGTGGGCTCCGCGTCGCATGGCTGTCCCTCCCTTTCAAGCCTGCAGATCGACCAGACGGCCGCTGCCCAGGTTCACCGGCGCCTCGGACGCCAGCGCAGGGCGGCGACCATGGATGACTTGCAGGCCGGTCATGCGCAGCCCGGCCTGGCCCAGCCAGGCAGCCAAGCTGGCGCTGCCGGCCCGCGCCCGGGCGACGAGGTCGGCCTGTTCGGCCCACATCACCAGGTCGACCAAACTGCCCTCGCTGATGCGGGTGCGCATCCAGACTGGGCCAAAACGACTGCTGTCGGTGTGCAGCTCCACCACCCAGGGCGCACGCCGGCCGTCGGCGGCCGCCTGGCGGGCCTGCGACCACCGCACCTCCACCGGCTCGGCATCGGCAAAGGGCAGCAACATGGACAGATTGATATCGCGGCCGTCGGTACCCGCCAGCGTGGACTGCAGTTGACGCGACTCCAGGTCATCGAGCGCATCGCGCAGCAGCGCCTGCGAGGCCGGGGCCGCCGCGCTCGAGCCCTCAATCAACCCAAGCAGCAAAGACTTGAGCCCGCCCTCGGCAGGCTCGCCCCGGGCCAGGGCCCCCTCCGGACCGACGGCCACCTGCCGCACCAGCTTGCGCAGCCCCTCGGGGGTGAGGGCGCCCATCTGCGGCCAGGCACCCACCGCACGCGCGACCTGCGCGCCCAGATCGGAGCTGACGAGCGACTGCGCCAGCGCCAGCAAGGCACCTGGCTGCAGCAGCTTGTCGAGTGCGGGGGCCGCCATCGGGCGCAGCGCCAATTGCTCGGCGCGACCTGCGGTGCCCCCGGGGATGGGGGTCGCCAGGGCTTCTGACTCGCCCAGCCCGGTCGAAGGTGTGCCTGTCAGCGGACTCAAGGTAGCGCGGCCGCGGGGGTCGAGGCTCACTTGCCAGCCGAGCCGGTCACCGGCGGCGATCCGCAACTGCGGCGGCAGGGCAATCGCCTGCCCCTGCAGCAGCAGCATGACCTGCCCGTCCCTCACCTCCACCGTGGGCCGCACGACCTGGCCATCCCGCAGGCCCAGGGCCTGGGCCATCGGTGTGTCGAGCACGGGCAGACGGCCCTCCAAATGAATCACCGGCACGCGGCCGGTGAACTGGACCGAGTCAGCGCTCGGGATGACCATGGCTGCCCCGCCGCGTGTGGCGATCAGCCTGGGAAGCGGACCCAGCCCCGGTGGTCGGGCCGAGGCGGCGCAGGCGGAACGGCGGCTGCTGCGCTAGGCGGAGGTGCTGCGGTGACGACCGGCGTCGGATCCGGGGCCAAGGGCACCGCGGGCTTGGCGCGAGCTGCCAGTGCCGCAGCGCGCTCAGGCCCAAGGGCCCGCAGCAGATGCCGACGCAGGTCGGCGGCGGAAGGCACCTGCACCAGCGTGCCGGTGGGCAAGCGCTGGATATTGCCGTTGGGGTAGAGGCGCGGGTTGGCCTCGACAAAGGCAGCGCGCAGGAAGTTCTCTTTGAAGGGCGTGTCGCCCAGGGTTCGGCGGATGATCACATCCAGGGTCTCGCCGGCGCGTACGGCGGTGGTCGTCCGCGCATCAGTGGCGGGCTCGCCCGCCTCGGCTGAAGTGGGTGCTCCCAGCAATTGTTCGAGGGCGGCCCGCGCCGCCGGCGAGGGGGGCTCCGAGACAGCCGCCGGACGGGCGGCAGCGCCCCTGCTTGCAGAGGAAGGCGCGGGGGCTGGCGCGGAGGATGGAGCAGGCGCGGCAGACGGGCCCGCGGCGCCGCGAGGGGCGGCGGCGCTTGGCGCAGGGGCCGCGTCAGCAGCACGCGCCGGCGGTGCCATGCACACGCCAAGGCCTGTCAGGAGCAGCAGG
>JACCDP010309631.1_pt1 | contig 20492 bp, 13 predicted proteins | sample 7445841 | NCBI WGS metagenome assembly JACCDP01 (sample SAMN15323441, study PRJNA562643) | freshwater metagenome | isolation source: river surface water | place: USA:Blue River Watershed | collected 2017-08-17
AGGGGAGCAGAGGGGCTGGGGAGAATTATATTCTTCCTTCTTTCTTCTGAACTCCTGATAGCGTTCACGTAGTGTGCCGAAGGCATAGCGTGGCGTTAGCCATACTCCTGAACTCCTGAACTCCTGCCAATTACCCATTACCCATTAACTATTTTGCAGCATTGCGATGCTTCTGTAATTCACTTCTTAATAGGGCAATTTCTGCCCTCAATTCGTCAATTTCAGTCTGTAAATCTACCGAATCACCACTGGATGAACTACCATCTGTAGTTATTCCAGACCCAGAAGATTCCGCAGCCCGATTAGCTCGTGCGATCACTTCTTCAGTAAACTGGCGTAGCTGTTCTCTAGCTTCAGCATCAAATTTGCCCAGTTCACTCAAAGCATCAGTCAAGGCGACTTCTACACGCTCATTAATTACTTCAGCTACGGCTCTGCCTACGAAAAAGGCTTGCACAAGGGGATTACTCATAAATTTTTGTAAAGTTGCTCCGCAAAAAGATTATAACCTGCATTCCGTCTCTGGTGTTCATTATCATTCAGGAGTTTACTGATTGGTGACTGTTGACTGGTGACAGGAGGGTGTCAATCAATTTTGGATTTACTCTTTGATGCCCCCTAACCCCAATTATGGGGAATTAAGAATTTCAAAGTCCCCCAAATTTCGGGGATTGAGGGTGCTAAATAGGGTCTGCTGAAAAAGTTATCTGTGGAGGCTAGGGAACACTTCGACCCTTCGACTCGCTTAGGGTATCGCAACAGTTCCAGCTATCTGTCAACCCCATAGATCAATTAATCCCAAATACTGTTCCGACAGTAGATTTAATGGAATTTCTGGCATCCTTTAAAGTCTGACTAATGGGATGCTTATATTGTAAAAATACCCTGGCACAATTGCGTCCTGGCATTCCTGAAATTGAACCACCGGGATGAGTCCCCGCACCTGTTAAAAACAGATTGTCAATGGGCGTTTTATAGTTAGCTAACTCTGGCAAAGGTCGGAAAAATATCATTTGATCCATAGTCATGTCAATATGATAATAATTTCCTTTGTATGCTCCCAATCTTTCGCCTAATTCTGCTGGACTTTCTACCCGTCTAGCGATAGTTGCTTTTTTCACATTTGGGGCATAGGTAGCTAGTTTATCAATTACTCGATCTGCTACTTTATTTTTTAGTTCATCTGTCCAACCTGTCCCTTTTAATCCTGTACCTGCTGCACCTGCAATTTGATAAGGAGCAAAAAATTCAATCCATAAAGTATGTTTTCCTGCTGGTGCTAAACTAGGATCAAGGGCGCTAGGCATGACTATATACATAGATGGGTCAGAATCGGGAATTTCCCCTAATGTACATTTACTATGAGCTTGTTCCACGTGATTCATAGAATCAGCAATTAAAATTGAACCAATCAAATATTCATCTTTATGATCATGGTGAGAAAAATTCAATGGTTCATCTAAGGCTAAATCTATTTTGAGGATAGTTTCATTGTTATTGATAATGCGCCGTTCTAATCTTTCCCATAAATCAGAATCAACCGCATCAATATCACTTTTTTCTGTCATTTGTAGAAATAATCTTTGGGCATCAATATTAGAAATTACTCCATGTTGAGCTAGATATTCTTTACCACCTTTTACCCTCACTCCTACGGCTTTACCATCATCAATTAAAATTTTATCAACGTGCTGATCTGTGAGAATCACCCCACCTTTGCTATTAACTAATTTTACCAATGCTTGCACCAATGCACCCGTACCGCCGCGAGGTCTAGCCATACCGGGATGATGACGCATGGCCATCATCATGACACCAATAGCAAGATTTTTTTGAGAAGGTGGCGCACCTAATTCTGATGCTAATCTAGCTAGGGGTGCTTTGAGAAATTCTTCATCAAACCATTCATTGAGAATATCTTCAGCACTATTGAGCATTGTTCGCACAAAATCAAGACTTTTAGCCGGTGAACCAACTACAGAAAATAGATCTTTGATTTGTTGAATATTGAAATTACCAAAAATATCTATAATTGATTTTGGTGGAGCATTAAACATGGGAATCATGGCGTTAATTGCCCGTTGCCAATAATCTGTAAACTCCGCATATTTTTGAGCGTCTCTTTCACTATAACGAGCAATTTCTGCACAGGTTTTTTCTAGGGATTTATGAGCTAAAAAATATTTACCATCTGGATGTGGACAAAATACAACTGGGTCACATTCTAGATACTCTAAGCCATATTTTGTTAGCTGTAATTCTTCAATCACCGGACCCAAATGAATAAATTCATGATCAATGGCGCACAAGTTAAATTTAAAACCTGGTGCTTTGTCTGGAATACATTCTTCTGTTGTCGCTGCACCACCAGGAACAGGCCGTTTTTCTAGTAATAGGACACTATAACCCGCTTTGAGTAAATAAGCTGCACACACTAATCCGTTATGTCCTGCACCAATGATGATAATGTCATATTTTTCCATATTTTTTACTACCTAAAAATTTTGCCTTGTTTATATTATTATATTTAGAGCCAATAAAGCAATCCTATTTAAGAATCAGGATACAAAATAAATCAGAGTTTTCCAGTCATTATTGATGATTGAGAGAAAAATAGGTTTCTCTAGATTATTGCTACCAACAAATATTCTGACTTCTGACCCCTGACTCCTAAACTCTTAACTTTAATTTAACCCCATAACTTGCCGATAATGAGGTGCTAAATTAGCTACATTGGCGGATTTTTGTTGTGTTTCCCAGTGACTACGATTAAATAATTCTTGTTTCAATTCATCAATATTGATTGTGGTGATTTGTCCATTATTAATAATTTTTTTACCATTTACCCAAGCACTGTTAATGACATTGACAGGACGACCTAAAACTAATAAACCAATGGGATCTGTTCGTGGTAACAATGATAAATTATTCAGATCATACAGAACTAAATCGGCTTTTTTACCAACGGTGAGAGAACCAAGTTCATTTTCTAAATTTAAACCTTTTGCACCTCCTAAAGATGCCATTTCTATAGCTTGACGGGGTGTAATCCAGTTTTGATAATCTGGTTCTGTGACATTATGTAAAATCGAACCAATTTTAATGGCTTCTAATAAATCTTGGGAGTCATTACTAGAAGCACCATCACAACCAAAAGTTACATTAACTCCAGCTTGAAGATATTTGATAATGGGGGCAATTCCACTACCTAAACGGAGATTACTTAAAGGATTATGTACAACTGTAGATTGAGTTTGGGCAAGAATATTAATATCTGTTTCCTTTAACCATACACAATGGGCTAAAGTTGTATAATTGTTTAAAAAACCAATTTCTTGTAAATGTTGAACCGCACTACAACCATATTTTTCTTCAGCTAGTTTTTCCTGGGCTTTAGTTTCTAATAAGTGGCTATGTCGACAAAGATTGTACGTATTGCTTAATGCAATACAGCCTGTAAATAAATCATCGCTACATAACTGAATTCCCGTTGGGGCAACTAAAATATTTATTCCGGCTTCTGGATGATGAAATTGTTTAATTGCGGTTTCAATAATTGCTAAAGTTTCGGATGTAGAACGAAAATAGGATTGATGATTTAAGTCTATTTTGCCATTAGGGATACCCGCACTCAAAGATTCATCTTGAATTAAAGGGGCAATAAAAGCGCGAATTCCTATTTCTTGATAAGCGCGAACTGCGGTAGCAATGGTTTCTAATTCTTGTCCAGGAATTAATACTAAATGATCTACTACACTTGTTCCCCCAGAAAGTAAAGTTTCTACTGCTGTTCCCAAGGCACTGAGATAAACTTGTTCTGGATCTAAAGGAGTAAAATCATAGAGATGTGCTAACCATAATTCTAGAGGTAAAGGAGGAATTGCTCCCCGTTGCCACATTTCCGAGGAATGGGTATGGGCGTTGAAAAAACCGGGTAATAAAAGTTTATTTTCCCCATTAATTTCTGTACCAATTACCTCTAAATTAGGGGCAATAGCGGTGATTTGACCATTTACAACTTGTACATCTGTAGTTATGTAACTATCTGTAACGTTAATTAAAGTGTTCTTAATTGTAAAATTCATGATTTTAATGTTAATTAAGTAATTGATCTATTTACCTAATTTCAAGGTACAACGTAAACAACAATGTTGAGAATTGACATTTATGAATCTACCCCTCCGAAAATTAGGATTCCTCCCGAATAACCAAAGTTTATAAGTATTGTAATACTACCTGTTGCTATTTAGCTACATCATACTTAAAGCACCACGAGTCACACCTAATTGATTTTGCAACTTTAATTTTTTCCAAAGTTCAAAACCTGTGATTTCTCCTTGCAGCAGTTGTTGATAATAATGTATGGTTTTCTGTACTTGTTCTGGTGTCTCATTGAGAAATTCAATTCTCAAATGTTTTAAACCCAAACTAATTAATCGTTGGACGTATTCTGCTCCAGTTTGTGCAGTAGCGTTATATACTGTATTTCTACATCCTGCATCCGCTTTGAGGATGTGTTCACTACCTACTCTATCTCTAAGTTTTACTTCCTGTTTTTCACAGGGTCTACCACAATTGGTATAATCTGTTCCTTCTGATAGAAAAGCACAAAATACACAGTGTTCCATGTGAAACATCGGTATATGTTGGTGTATTGTCACTTCAAAATGTTGCGCTGGGTAGTTGGTAATTAAATCTTCCAGTTGATTAATATTTAAGTCGTAGGATGCTGTTAACCTTTCTAAATTAAATCGTTGTTTAAAGTAATCTGCGGTTAAAGGGTTAGCAATATTTAAAGAAAAATCAGCAATACATCTTTCATCTGCAAAATATTCTAATTGGTCATAATTTCTGATTAAATAACCATCAGCACCAGCATCTTTAACTTGTTTTAAAATCCAATTTTCCCTCGGTTTAGTTATTCGTGGTGGTGTAACAAATATACTTGCAGAATTTCTCGATTCCCTGAATATTTTTACAGCTTCTCCATAATTACGTGGATTTTCCAATTCACAGTATATTGTTTGAATATCTGCGGTTAATGCTGCTTTTAATTGTTTAATATTTCTGACTAAAACTATCAGGGAAGGTGTAGTAGAAATTGGAGAAGATTCAATATTTAGTAAATCTTGCCATTTTGCATGATGATTTAACTGCCAAAGTTTGGGTTTAGTTCTTAATTCTTCTAATTTTGTCACTATTTCCCGACGCATTCGGTTTAACTCACTTACAGGTAACATAATATTACCATTGAGATTATTATTAAAAGCATCTAAATGAAAATGTGTATTTCCTAAACGTCCAAATTGTTCTTTTAACCTTTCTGTAGAGAGAGGTTTAGTATGTGCTTCTACTATCAATATTTCTGATTCTATTTTGACGATATTACCAAGTTCATCTTCAGCGATAGCTATTAATTTTTCTCCAATTTCTCCATATATATCTATATTAATAGGCCTGGTAAATTGGGAATTTTCTCTTCCATAACTTTGACGAATTTGTTTATCTAATTCTGGGTCACTGGTTTTCCAAACTTTATCACCTATATGGATTTTTCGCAAATTCAAATTATCTCTACCAAAAGTTAAAATTACCTCTTTTCCTTTAGGGATAACTTCATATATTCTTCCCCCTTCTTCCTTCGCTTCTGGATGTCCACTATCAAATACTACCCCATCACCAGGTTTAACGGGTGCTTGCAATTTCAGAGTGATTTGTTCATTGTTGATCCGGGTAACTTCTCCTAAATAAACACCGCGTTTTTTGCCGAAGTTTGCGTGAACTAATTGTTGATTATTTATACCTTCAAACCACCCTGTATAAAGTCCACGAGAAAATGCCATTTCTAAATTGTATTGGTCTTTTTCTCTCACTGTAATATTTTTTTGTGGAGATTTTTCATGCAACGTAGCTACATTAATTTTATCTAATGCTTTTCTATAAACTTGAGTCACATTAGCAACATATTCCGGTGCTTTCAAGCGTCCTTCAATTTTTAAAGAAGTCACTCCAGATTTTACTAATTCTGTTAAAACTTCTAAACCTGCTAAATCTTGAGGACTAAGTAAATATTTCCGATTACCTAAATTAACAACTTCACCATCTGCAATTAAATCATAAGGCATTCTACAAGCTTGAGCGCATTCACCTCTATTCGCAGAACGTCCTCCTAATGCTTCGCTGGTTAAACATTGTCCAGAATATGCGACGCATAAAGCACCATGAACGAAAACTTCTAAAGGTAAAATAATATTTTTTGCGGATAGTTGTTGTTGAATTTTATTAATTTCTTTGATGGAACATTCCCGCGCTAAAACTACTAATTGACATCCTAAAGATTTGGCAAATTCTACCCCCGCAGCACTGGTAATAGTCATTTGGGTTGATGCGTGAATAGGAAAGTCTGGAGAAAGATGACGAATTAAACGACAAATCCCCACGTCTTGAACGATAAGAGCATCAACACCAGCCGAAATGATAGTTTTGAGGTATTGCTGTGCTTCTGTGAGTTCCTGGGGAAAAATCAGAGTATTCAGAGTGATATAACCTTTAACACCCCGCAAGTGCAGAAATTCCATTAATTCGGGTAAGTCTATAAGGGTGAAATTTTGTGATCGCATTCTGGCGTTAAACTTATCTAAACCAAAATAAATCGCATCTGCACCATTTTCGACTGCTGCTTTCGCGCATTCCCAGTTACCCGCAGGTGCTAGAAGTTCGGGGAGTTTGATTTTTGTGGTGGTGCTTGTCATTTCGGTTCAGTCAGGGTTTACGTCAGTTTATTGATTGTATCTAAATTAGTGGTTGATTGTGGGAAAATAACACGGCCACATAATTTGATGAATACTCTCAACCACCTGTTCAATAAAATCTAGCGCATTACCAACTAGTAATTCATCTATAGTCCAGCGATTTCCTAAATAGTTTTTGCAATGCTCATAAATATCAGCCGTCTAAATTTACTGTGAAAAATATTTGAGAAAAGCATTTTGAGGGTGGGGAGACCCCGCCCCTAGGTTTACCAAGAATGTAATGCTCTTAATTGGGGGGTTTTTTTAACTTGATGGGCTTGCATTCGGGTGAGGACATCATCTAAAATTCCTACGGCTTCGACAATATGACCGCCCTTATTGAGCATGACACATTCTGCCCGTTCTGACATGGCGGCATCGGTTATTTCTGCCCGTGATGGCATTCCATGTTTGACGAGGTTTTCTAATACTTGCGTTGCCCAAATTACGGGTATATGGGCGGCTTCACATAACCAGAGTATTTCTTCTTGAATTTCTGCTAGTCGTTCATAACCAATTTCAATGGCTAAGTCTCCTCTAGCAATCATAATGGCAAAGGGTTGTTTAGCTGCGGCTTGAATAATTAATTCGGGTAAATTAGTAACAGCAAGTGGTGTTTCTATTTTGGCAACTATGGCGGGTATGGGACAATTTTCTGGTAATCTGGCGGCTAATTCTTGTTGCAAAAGTTGAATATCTTCAGGGGTTTGCACATAGGAATAACCGATAATATCTACTTGATCTGCGTAGGCGGCAATAAAGTCTAAATCTCGTTTATCTTTGTCTGTTAAGGAACTTAAATGTAAGTCGGTGTAAGGAAAATTAATGCCTTTATCTGGTAAAAGTTTTTCACCTTTGAGACGGGCATGGGTGACTTTTAACCATACACCTTCGGGTGTAATGGATTCAACATAAGCACCTATTTTACCATCATCAATCCACACTGTTGTACCAATTTTTAGTTCTTTTAATACATCTGGAATTGTACAACTAGCTTGAAAACATTGAGAATTAATTGTGGTGGGCAAATCAGGGGTGAGAAGCAGAGATTCACCTTTAAATATCCGTTGTTTGGGACTGGGAGCGATCGCAAATTTGATCCGGGTTTTTGGACCACCCAAATCCATGAGAATTTTGCAAGAAGTTCCTAATTCTAATTCTGCTTTTCTGACATTATTAATCATTGCTAACCATTCAACAGAGGTATCATGGCCGCAATTAATTCTGACGCAGTTTGTACCTTGATGCAGGAGATCCCGGACAAATTCGTAATTGGTAGCAGCTTCTATTGATAATGTCACCATGATGCGGACTCGACGGTGATGGAGAGTGTTACCAAATATATCTTCTGTATTTTGTTTTAGTAAGCGATCGCCTTCAAAAAATGCTTCTAAAGGGGGATGTGTAATAATAGAATCGTTATCTGTGCGACAAACTGCTTTTAATGTGGCAATTACAGCATCTAAGGTAGGTAAGACTTTGGCTTCTATTCTGCCTAAAGAAGACAAACCCCAAGGCATTAAAGCTGCTTGGAGTTCTCTTAAATCATATCTTCTCAGGGCTAAATAATAGGACAGATTTTGACTACTATTAATAAATGATGGGCGGTGAATTTCTGTTTCCCATTGTTCAAATATTTCTCTGCCTTCCTGAACAACAGCTTGGCGAAGTTGTTGTATTGTAGTCAATAAAATCCGAGGATCAGATAGGTCTAATCCTTCATTTTTCATCTCTAGATGAGTAGACTGCATATTAGTAAATTCAACTCCACAAATTGTAAGTATTCAGTTATAGCTCTTGTTTCCAGATCCCCGAATTCTAAGATAGATTTATCCTTTCTGGATACAATCAATCAAAGAAGTCGGGGATCTTATCACCTCACCTGAATCCTTACCACAAATTTAAAATTATTCTGTTGATCCAGAATATTTAAATTCACCTTTTGCTTTTTGCTGCCACATTTTTTAAGAGGGAAGAGAAAACAGGGAATAGGCAAAATTAATTTCTTTCTTCTCCCCTGCCCCCTTTGTCACCTGTCAACAGTCAACCGTCAACTATTCCCCTTTTTCTGCCGCAGCAATTTCTAACATTGTTTTGATGACAGAATCAGGGTTAAGACTGATAGAATCTATACCTTGTTCAACGAGGAAACGGGCAAATTCTGGATAGTCACTGGGCGCTTGTCCACAGATGCCGATTTTACGACCATGTTGTTTGACAGTAGCGATCGCTTTTGCTATTGTCCGTTTTACAGCTTCATTGCGTTCATCAAAGAGATGGGCAACTAATTCCGAATCTCGATCTAATCCTAATGTTAATTGGGTCAAATCATTAGAACCAATAGAGAAGCCGTCAAAAACTTGGCTAAATTCATCCGCCAATAAAACGTTACTGGGCAATTCGCACATTACGTAAACTTCCAAGCCGTTTTCTCCTTGGACTAAGCTATTTTGAGCCATTTCTGCTAATACCCGTTTGCCTTCTTCGGGAGTGCGACAGAAAGGAACCATGAGAATCATATTGGTTAAACCCATTTCATCTCTTACCCGTTTCATGGCTTGACATTCTAGGGCAAAACCTTCACGATAACGGGGGTCATAGTAACGAGAAGCACCACGCCAACCAATCATCGGGTTTTCTTCTTTGGGTTCAAATTGTCTACCACCCAAGAGATTTGCATATTCATTACTCTTGAAATCGGACAAACGGACAATTACAGGTTTGGGATAAAATGCTGCGGCAATTGTACCAATACCTTGAGCCAATTTAGAAACAAAGAATTCAGCTTTATCTTCATATTGGGCTGTTAATTCGCTAATTTTATATTTAGCAAGTTCGTCTTCTAATTCGTCAAAATGTAATAATGCTAAAGGATGGGCTTTAATATGGTTAGCAATGATAAATTCCATCCTCGCTAAACCAACACCATCATTAGGAATTGCGGTTAAACCTAATGCCTCTTCAGGATTACCCACATTCATCATAATTTTAGTGCGGGTACGAGGCAAATTATCTAAAGGTAATTCTCGAATTTCAAAGTTTAATAAACCATCATAAACTTGACCTGTTTCACCTTCAGCACAGCTAACAGTTATCTCTTGTCCAGTTTCTAAAACTGTTGTGGCATCACCACAACCAACTAATGCCGGAATACCCATTTCTCTGGCAATAATTGCCGCATGACAGGTTCTACCACCGGAGTTAGTAACAATAGCACTAGCTTTTTTCATAATTGGTTCCCAGTCTGGGTCTGTGCGGTTGGTAACTAGCACTTCTCCAGGTTGGAATAAATTGATTTGATGTACGTCAAGGATAACTCTGGCTTTACCTTGACCGATCATTTCGCCAACGCTACGACCTGTTAATAAAACTTGACTTTTCTCTTTCAGTTGATAAGTTCTAAGGACAGTTTTTGATTTTTGAGATTGAACTGTTTCTGGTCTAGCTTGGACGATAAATAATTCACCAGTTACGCCATCTTTTGCCCATTCAATATCCATCGGTGTTGCCATACCTCGGACTTGGGAGTAATGATCCTCAATTATACAAGCCCATTTGGCGAGTTGTAAAATTTCTTGGTCATTAAGGGCAAATTGGGTGCGTTCTGATTCGGGAACGGGGATGTTTTTGGTTAATTTTGACCCACCAAGGTCATAAACCATTTTTATTTCTTTTGTCCCCAAACGTTTTTGGAGAATGGGTTTATACCCTTGTTTTAAGGTAGGTTTAAATACTAAATATTCATCTGGGTTAACTGCCCCTTGAACTACGTTTTCACCTAAACCGTAAGCTGCGGTAATTAAGGCTGCATCTTTAAAGCCTGTTTCGGTGTCAATGGAGAACATTACGCCAGAGGATGCTAGGTCAGAACGTACCATTTTTTGCACACCGACTGATAAAGCAACTTCAAAATGATCGAAACCTTTAATTTGGCGGTAAGAAATAGCCCGGTCTGTAAATATAGAAGCAAAGCATTTATGACAGGATTCTAATACACCTTGAAGTCCATGAACATTGAGATATGTTTCTTGTTGTCCAGCAAAACTGGCATCTGGTAAATCTTCTGCTGTGGCACTGGAACGCACAGCAACGTCAGTATCTATACCGTATTCTTGACATAGAGTTTGATATGATCGAGCGATCGCTTCTTGTAATTCTAAGGGAAATGGGGTTTCTAACATTAATGATCTGGCTTGTTTGCCACATTCCCGCAGATTATCCATATCTTCGACATCTAAATCTGCAAAAATCTTTCTTAGTTTGGCTTCTAAACCAGCCCCAACAATAAAGTATCTATAAGCATAAGCAGTTGTAGCAAACCCAGTGGGAACTTTCACCCCTTTGGGTCCAAGTTGTTGAATCATTTCCCCTAAAGAGGCGTTTTTACCACCTACTAGGGGAATATCTGCAATTCCCACGGAAGTAAAGGGTAATACTAAAGCTTGTTGGGGAAGCTGGTTATTTTCTTGGTTGCGTTTAATTTCCAGCATATTATTCCATTCCTTAAAATATTTTCTGTTATTTAATTCAGTCTTTGGGGTTTTGTTGTCTTTTTCCTCACCCACTATTTTTATACCCAGAAATTTTGAGGATCTTGTGAGGATATATTTACTGATATTTTCCAATTGTTAAGAGTAAGAAAAAGTCTTTGATAGTAAATAGTTGATGCTCTGTAAACATTTATAAAGCCAGAGGATTGTCCTGTGAAGTTACTTATATTTACCTTCTGGCTTTGCTGTTCCATCTGACCCAGGGAGGAAGGCAGGGGGTATTTTTGTGTGCCAGAATCAGCATCAGATACAATAATAAATATAAGCGAAATTAACGATAGTTGTAGATGGGATTGTAAATAAATGTAGCGATAATATGGTGAAATGTTACATAATATATTTTTTTTGTAAATATTTTCACAATATCCTCATATTTACAAGTTAAACTTCAAGAAATAACTATATAGCCGGTAACAGAGTTGAAAAGATTTTGGTGTAAGGTTTTTCGGTCAAGTTTGTATCTCATTCAAGTGTATACCGCTATAAGTATTTTTCGTGATTAGATAAAAATTTTATTCATCAACCACTTTTAATAAAAGGATGTGAAACCATTATGCCTCACTGCCCTTGTTGTACGGATTCTCTTTTACACCACATCCGTGGTTCTGAAAGCTACTGGTTTTGTCGTAGTTGTTGGCAAGAAATGCCAGTGTTAACCCAGCGTCACACTACCGAAGTTCCAAAACCCATTTTGGCTAAACTCGCTAAAAACATATTCACATCAGATCATTATGGTCAGTCACATCAACAGAATAGGTTAATATCAACCTTGGAAGGTAAGTGGGAGAGAAAGATTGTCTCTCATGTATAGAGACGTTTCAGCAACCCCTATTTACAACGAAAATAAAGACACATCCTCATCCCGATATGGTATTAGCTTTGATATGAGGAACTTGGTAGGGATAAGAAAATGTGAAAGTTCACAAAGTGTTGATCTATTTTGTGTATGAAGATGCAACAATCAGATTTTTGTCAAATTACACATTTTAGGGGCAATTCATGAATTGCCCCTACGGAAATATAGCCCAACTTCATATAGAATTAGTATCAGCTATTCTCAATCGAACACGAAAATCTATCTCCTGTACATCTATCCTGAATATGCTGATAGCGTTCACGTAATGTGCCGTTCGCGGTAGCCTACCGGAGGCATTAGGCATAGCGTGGGGTTAGCCATTTCTGAAAGTTTACCCTTTAACACAAAGAACTTGTTTCAAAGTTGCCACAATTTCCACCAAATCAGATTGGTTTGCCATTACCTGTTCAATGGGTTTATAAGCAGCAGGAATTTCATCTAAAAGTCCCGTATCTTTACGACATTCTACACCTTTAGTTTGCTCGATTAAATCATCAAGATTATAGACATTTTTAGCTTTACTTCTTGACATTAACCGCCCAGATCCATGACTACAGGAGCAAAAACTATGGGCATTTCCTTTACCTTTCACAATGAAAGATTTTGTTCCCATTGAACCAGGAATAATTCCATAATCTTCGGTTTGAGCGCGAACTGCACCTTTACGAGTGACATACACATCTTCACCAAAATGTACTTCTTTTTCGGCGTAATTGTGATGACAATTCACCTCTAATAAAGGTTTAAATGGTTTCCCCCCTGATAAATGTTTTTCGACGATTTTTTTAAATCGTGCCATCATTACATCACGGTTAAAAAGTGCGTAATTTTGCGCCCATTGTAAGTCTTCCCAGTAGGCTTTAAATTCTGGTGTACCAGCGACAAAATAAGCTAAATCTGGATCTGGTAATTTCTCACCTGCCATTTTTGCTAATTCTTTGGCTGTGTCAATATGACATTGTGCAAGTTTATTACCAATGTTCCGTGAACCCGAATGTAACATTAACCAAACTTGGTTTTCTGTGTCGAGACAAATCTCTATAAAATGGTTTCCTCCTCCCAGAGAACCCATTTGTTTCATCGCTTTACTTTCTAAGTCTTGCACACCCCGATGCAAATTAGAAAAGTTCCGCCATTTTTGCCAGTTAGTTACTGCTTTTTCCACATCTTTATTTTCATTAAATCCTGTAGGAATTGCAGCTTCAATATCGAGGCGTATTTTCTTGAGTTTGCCTTCTAATTGTTCACCTGTAAATGGTGTTTTAATGGCACTCATACCACAACCCAGGTCTACCCCCACAGCCGCAGGAATAATAGCGTCTTTAGTAGCAATTACTGAACCAACTAACGCGCCTTTTCCTAAGTGGACATCGGGCATTAAAGCTACGTGCTTAAATACAAATGGCAAGGAGGCTACATTCTTGGCCATTTTGGTTTCATCTGAGCCTAAGGGATGATTTGCCCAAGATAGAACGGGACGGGATGTGGTAATTCCTAATTGTTCGTAGGGCATAAAAAAGTAATCAGCTATCAGTAATTAGTAATCAGCTATTTATCTTATACTACAAATATACTACATTAAGGTTTATTTGTCAAATTTTGATCACAAAAACTCTATACGACTTACGCAAGATGTGGTTCAAACCCATATTATTGGGTAGGGGTAATTCATAAATTACCCCTACTTTTGTGCCGTTTTGCGTCAGTCCTACTCTAATAACTGCATTTTTTCAGAAGTGGGGGGATCTTTGTTGATAATCCACACCAAAATACATAATAATTATGGGTGAGGATCTGATTTATTATTTTTTTGGCGTATTTGCATGAGTTTTAAGGCGGTCTTATTTGATTTCAATGGTGTCATTATCAAGGATGAATCAATTCACTTAAAATTGATAGATGAGATTCTTGTGCAGGAAAATCTCCAACCTGGACGGGTACAAGAACGTCAAGCTAGTTTGGGCAGAGGCGATCGCGCTTATTTTCAAGACTTGCTCAAAAATCGTGGTAGGGTGGTGACACCAGAATATATGTCTGTGTTACTCACTCGCAAAGCGCAAGCTTATCTCCTGGAATTGGAAAAGCTGGAAAAATTGCCTTTGTCTTCTGGAATTGAAGATGTAATTTTTCAGATTCGTTCCCGTCATCTGAAGATGGGATTAGTTAGTGATTCTTTATATCAGGAAATTCAAGCGGTTTTAAACGCTACTAAATTAACTGAATACTTTCCTGTGATTGTGTCGGGGGATGATATTAATAGCAGTAAACCCAATCCTGAAGGTTATTTGCTGGCAGTTGAACGGATGAATCAGGTATATCCTGAGTTAAATTTACAACCTGATGAATGTTTAGTAATTGAGGATACTTTAGCAGGTATTCAAGCCGCTAAACGTGCTCAAATGCAAGTGGTAGGTTTAGCAAATACTTACCCCTTCCATATGTTGCAACGTCAAGCAAATTGGACAATTGATTATTTGATTGATTTAGATTTACAACGGGTGGAGGAAGTTTTTTTAAAAAAAGATGTGAAATCTGCTGTTCCTGAATGTTAATATGTAAAGTATATTTTAGAGTTGCTAATTTAAGCACTTATAAGGGGAATTAGCTCAGTTGGTAGAGTGCTGCGATCGCACCGCAGAGGTCAGGGGTTCGAGTCTCCTATTCTCCATATGTACATGTCACTTGCCAAATTAATTGTCACTTTGACTTATTTTTTTGCTGAAACTGGTGTTGACAGATTAATTGTCCTTAAACTTATTATCAAACTACTATACACACCCTATACTGGGTACGATCGCAGCACTCCTTTCAACCCACCTTTGCCAAAACCTGGCACTTTTTTGTTGGGAAAATCAGCAAAACCCTTATAAATAAACGGTTTTAGCTTTATTCAGCAAACCCTATTTACATAAGGCTATCTTATAGATAAATGTTATTTGATAAGTATTCCTGTTATTCAACTACTATGCAAGTTCCCATCAGTAATGAGATACTAGTAGAGTACAGTAAACCTATCCAACTGGCTGAAACCCTTAATTTTTTCTTCATTTTAAAAAGCCCGTGACGAGGATTGAACTCGTGACCTCACCCTTACCAAGGGTGTGCTCTACCACTGAGCCACACGGGCAAAATTACTGGGTTTAAACTAAGAGTTATAATTTTTAAGGTCAAAAAACCAAAAAATTACAACTCTTAACTTGAAGGTGGGCCGAGCTGGATTTGAACCAGCGTAGGCGTAAACCAACGGATTTACAGTCCGTCTCCATTAACCACTCGGACATCGACCCGTTTTGTCCCACGATTAACAATATTAGCAGCACTTTTTGAGTTTGGCAAGGGGTTTGAGAAAATATTTTTCAAAAGTCCTGAAACATCAGACAGATATAGAGTTTCAGGCTTTTCTTGTTTTAATCCCCAATCATTTTTTGTAGTATCACCTGTAAATCTTGGGTTAAATTACTTACACCCTTGCGTAGAGCCTGTTTATTGCCTTGACAATTTTCCCATCTTTCATTGACACAAATCGGTTCGCCAACAAAAATCATGGCTTGTTTCCAACCTAAACGCGGCCGACCCGGTAAAGTAGAATCCTTAATGCGAGACAACATATCAAACATTAATAATATTGTCTCAGCAAATCTTTCAGCTGTGGGTTTTTCTTGGATATAATTAGCAGTCACAGCAACAAAACTTTCAGCGATTCTCATGTGCTGCATTTTTAAATCTGCCTCTTCGGCTACCCAATCAGCTAAACCACGTTTTAAAGGTGATAAACTGTGAATATCAGATATATCATCTCGATAAATATAATTCCATCCAGCCTCTTCTAGTCGCCGACATCTATCAATAAAATTACCTTGGGGTTGCACATTAAAATATTGTTCTGTAATTGTTAAAGCTGTTTCCATCAATCGGTGTAATCTGGTTATTAACACCGCATTTACAGATTTTTCTTCAGTTATAACTTCTGTAAAATCTTGATGATAAAAACGGCGATAAAATTCCTCCATTTCCGCAATTAAATATTCAGCTAAACGAAGAACCCTCTGATATAAAATATCTTCCTGTTTTCCATTGCCAGAAATTTCCGTCGCAGTTAAACCACTATCAGCTTCTAATTTCGATAATAGCCAATCTATTTTTTCCCAAGGTGGATTAACATAACTATATTTAATGCCAATAGGAATAATAAAAACCTGTTCTTCCCGGTTAGCCTTTTGCAAATCTTCCACACACCAAAAACCTAACTGTGCTACACCAGGTTCTAAGGGACTGACTATACTACTGTGTCCATTTGTACCGCCTTCTGGGGCGACAGCGATGGGCATTTTCCCGTTAGCAAATAATTCTCGCGCCATTTGGATGGCATTTCTATCTGCGCGTCTTCCCCTACGAATAGGAACACCTCCAAGTCTTGAAAATAACCATCCTAGCCAATTTCCCGCCCATAGTGTCATTCCCCGTTCATACATAAAATGACTGTGAACTGGGTATTTGAGGTTAATCCCTTTTTGCTTTGCTACTTTAGGAACAACCCGTGATAGAAGGTATAACATAGATAGAGGATCTTCCACCTCTGGATGACGAAAAGCAATTAAAAATCGGACTTTGCCAGCCTGAAATTCGTGGTACAATTTAGCCAATACTTCGGCGTTTTCACCTTCAATCTTCACAATACCCGCAGGTAGCCAAGGTCTAGTTCTCACCCGCAAAATAAAAGGCAAAAACCAAGATATGATTTTAACCATCAGGGGGTTATGACGTTGGGGAATAAATTTCAGAGGTGGTTGGGTAGAATGAATAGATTTAGGCAAGTTGTTCTCCTGTGGTGTGGCGAAAAAAGCAAAAACTGAGAAATCGCTGCTAATTTAATTATCATAGTCATTGATCACCTAACATGGACACACCACCAGACCAGCGAAAATTTGCACCTGCAACCCAGCGTAACCGTGAACCTATTCTAGAGATACTTTTACAGGTATTGCCAAAACAGGGAACTATACTAGAAGTAGCTAGTGGTACAGGTGAACACGCTGCATTTTTTTCCTATCACCTAGCACCCCGTATATGGCTACCTTCTGACCCTAACCCAGAAATGCGTGAAAGTATTACCGCCTGGTGTGAATATTTTCCCTGTGATACTATTCAACCACCTATAGATTTAGATGCCAGTTCATCAATATGGCCTGTGGAAAAAGAGCCATTACCAGAACCGCATATTTCAGCTATTGTGAATATTAATATGATTCATATTTCTCCTTGGTCTGCTTGTTTGGGGTTAATGGCAGGGGCTGGGAGGATTCTTCCCCCTGGTGGTATACTCTATTTATATGGCCCATATAAACAAAACGGAGAACATATCGCCCCTAGTAATGCTGCTTTTGATCAATCTCTCCAAGCACAAAATCCAGAGTGGGGAGTGCGTAATTTAGAAGATGTAATTACCGCAGCAAAAGCGCGAAATTTAACCTTGCGGCAGGCTCTTTCCATGCCAGCAAATAACCTTTCATTAGTATTTAAACACAATTAATGGAGGTTAGCGGACTCGAACCGCTGACATCCTGCTTGCAAAGCAGGCGCTCTACCAACTGAGCTAAACCCCCGATTCAGATTCAAAACTAACTGACTTTATATTTTTCAAAAAACAGGTTAATTTTAAATACTGAGAACATAATACCCTATTATTCTTTTGTTGTAAACAGATGAACGAGGAAAATCTTATAGTTGTTGCTACCTTGTATAAATTTGTCAGTTTGCCTGATTATCGGGAACTGCAAGCACCTTTACTATCTTTTTCTCAGTCACAGGAAATAAAAGGAACTCTTTTATTAGCACAAGAAGGAATTAACGGGACAATTTCTGGTTATCGTCAGCAAATTGATGCAGTTTTAGCTTTCTTACGCGCTGACTCGCGGTTCGCAGATCTAGAACATAAGGAATCTTACACGGAAACGCCACCTTTTGAACGGATGAAAGTCCGATTAAAGAAAGAAATTGTGACCTTAGGTTTACCAGAAATTAACCCTAATGAAAAGGTGGGAATTTATGTTGAACCGGAGGCATGGAATGATTTAATTTCTAACCCGGAAGTGACTGTAATTGATACCCGCAATGATTATGAGGTAACTATTGGTACTTTTAAAGGTGCGGAAAATCCCCAAACTCAAACTTTCCGAGATTTTCCCCAATATGTAAAACAGCATCTTGACTCTAGCCAACAGAAAAAAGTCGCTTTATTTTGTACTGGTGGTATTCGTTGTGAAAAAGCTTCTTCCTATTTACTTTCTCAAGGTTTTGAAGAAGTTTATCATCTTAAAGGTGGTATTCTCAAATATTTAGAAGCAGTTCCCCCAGAAGAAAGTTTATGGGAAGGAGAATGTTTTGTATTTGATGAAAGAGTTTCTGTGGGTCATGGTTTAGAAATAGGAAGTCATGAGTTATGCTTTTGTTGTGGACATCCCATTTCAGAGGGAGATAAATCTTCACCTAAATATGAAGAAGGGATTTCTTGCTCTGAGTGTTTTGACAGTTTAACAGAGGAGAAAAGGCTACGACAACAGGAAAAATGGAAACAGTATCAATTGATGAATCAGTAATCTTTGTAAGCTTTTCATTTGTTTTTACGTGGCATTTTTTATCTGTAGATTTTGGTTTTGGTTGTTGTGGTTAAGCTTCTGCGGATAATGCGGATATGTCTACTTCTTTGCTGTCTGAGGATGTGAGTTCTCCACGAAAGGCGTGATGTAGCAGGGTTTGAAATAAATGTTCTGCTTGGCGTTGGGCTTCTCGTTGTTGGGTGCGAAAGCGTTCATGTTTTTGGACTATTTGGGCAAATTTTTCTTGGAGAGGGAGAGGGGGAAGTGGTACAGGTAACTCTTTAACATCTCCAACATTTACTCTTTTTACAGTAGTACCCATAGAAACTTGTAATAAATATTCTTGAGCAGATGCAGAGTTGATAAAATGTGTTAAATAAATAGGATTAATTTGAGATTTATTAGCTCTTAACAGCATCATTCGCTGACCAATAGCGTATTTATAATTTTCATTGATGTAAGATGCAACACCAAATGAACCTTCTCTCGCAAAAACAATATCTTCTTTTGCTGGTTTATTTAGATCAGTTAGTTTTTCATATTCTTCAGGTGAGACATGAACTGTACTACCAAATTTAAAAAATCCTGGCTCTACATCATTAGTTCTAATTAAGGGAATTCCTTCTAAAACATAAGGAGGGGTGTAATGCTTACAATCAAATATTTTTAAACAAACTTCATTAAATGTCTTTCTTTCATACAAATTCTTTTGATCACCGAACATTTCCAGAAAGACGGATTGGAGGAAGGTTTCGCTGAGTTGTAGGGAGTAACGACGGGTTCGACGTAGGCGATCGCATTTTTCCAATATTGCTGCAATTCGTTTTTGTTCTGGTAGGGGTGGAAGGGGTATTATCAGATTACGAATAATCTCTTGACTGATGTTGGGTTGAGCGCCACCTGTGCTACTTTTTATTAAGTTACTTCTTTGTGACAAAAGGTAATAGTAAAGATAATCTCTTTGAATTAAACTTTTTGGGAAGATAGCACAAACTGCTTGATTAGTAGCAGCATTAATTTTTAAAATACCTAATTTTCCTACTGTTGCTCCATATAATGCAATTAATAAAGTACCAAATAGAAAAACTTTAGCACTGGATTTTTTTACAGCTTCTTCTGTTATACTTTCTTCTGTTATATAAATAGAACAATCATTTAATTCTCCAGATTTTACCCAAGGTATATTTCCTTTATAATAAAGAGGAATATTGCGAGATGGTGTACCACCGCTTTTTGTATCACATATATCTTCAAGTTTTACCAACTTCCAATCACTAGGTAATTTATTTGTTTCGCTTATCATCACTTTATAAATTATTTTACTTTAAAAAATCTTACCATCTATCATCAACAATGCCAGGGAATAAATTCCCTGTCTAAAAGCTCAAGTCCGTTAAAACGGACTAGAATGAGATTACCAAAAAATCGGGTTTAATTGCCAAATAAAATTGCCATTATTCCCCAAAAAAAACCATCAAATCAACATCCAAATTATATTCAGTCGGTTTCAACCGACTTCAGCTATAAGACAGGGAATTTATTCCCTGATTCAAATATAGAATGAGATTACCAAAAAATCGGGTTTAGTTACAAAATAAAATTGCCATTATTCCCCAAAAAAAACCATCAAATCAACATCCAAATTATATTCAGTCGGTTTCAACCGACTTCAGCTATAAGACAGGGAATTTATTCCCTG
>JACCDP011178292.1_pt1 | contig 20488 bp, 20 predicted proteins | sample 7445841 | NCBI WGS metagenome assembly JACCDP01 (sample SAMN15323441, study PRJNA562643) | freshwater metagenome | isolation source: river surface water | place: USA:Blue River Watershed | collected 2017-08-17
CATATTATGGGCGAAATACCTAAAGATCTTATATTCATTTCGGCACAACCTGACGTACCATATTTTCATTGGCAATGTCACGTCTATGTAAATAATTTTTTGAGAATGGGAATTCCCAAAGAACAAATTTATATACTATTTTCGGTTTCGAATAATGAAAAAAAATTGAGTAAAGGTGCTGAGGAATTACAAAAAATCACACCAAACGTTTTTGCCTATTCAGATGATAGAGAGAGGAAACATTATATACCAAGTATAAAACCTTATTTGCTTTATAGATTTTTACAAGAAAATCCTGAAAAGGGTAAACAGATCTTTCTACATGATTCGGACATCATTTTCAATTATCTACCTGATTTGAATGGTTTATCCAAAGATAATGTTCAATATATGTCCGATACAACAGGATATATAAATTTTGAATATATAATGGATTGTGATAAAAGATATTGTGACAAACACAAAGATTTGAATCAAGGTTCATTACTGAGGGAAATGATTGATGTTGTTGGAATCGAACCATCTGAAGTAAAAAGAAAGTCTAAAGACAGCGGAGGTGCTCAATACATTTTGAAAAATCAAACTTGGTTTGTTTGGTATAAAATCTATAAAGACTCAACCTTGTTGTACGATAAAATGAAAAGGTTTCATAGTAGATACCCAATCGAACATGGTGAAATACAATTTTGGACTGCTGAAATGTGGTCAATTTTATGGAATCTTTGGTGGTGGAACTATGAAACAAAAGTAACGGAAAAACTTAATTTTTGTTGGGCGACTGACAATCTATTGACATGTCAAGATAGTCCAATCTTACATATGGCGGGAATTACTGAAAACCAACGAAAGGAACATTTTTTCAAGGGTGAATTCATAAATCAAAATCCCATTGAATTGATAGTTGATGATCATTCATATTTCGATTATGTAAATCAAAATTCCTCAACTTTGATTTATATTGGTGAGATGAAAAAAATAATCCAAAAATGAATTTTGTATTATTTATATGATAAGGTAATATAATGGCTACTACATACTATAAGTTTACTTCCGCAGCGAATTTGGCATCACCCATTACAGGTGATACCTATTATATTGCTTACTCAGATACAGTAACAGCGACATTTGATTATGCCACTTTCAACACTTTAACAACAAGCTTTCCACTTGCGACTTGGAACTTTAAATCTAGATATTGGAAAGTTCAAAATTTAGGAACAAGTTACGGAGGAACGGTAGATTATTCTATAATCGACGATGATTTCATCAATGCTCCAGATTTAGCAGGTACCACATATTATGTTGGATTCTCACTTCCATTTAATATGACTTTCTTCTTGAAAAATGGTATCTTGTTCAACGATGGTACTTTGACTAATAACACTAGAGAATATTTCTTTCCTTTTTTTAGTGGTGCGAGTTATACCTCAAATTATGGCGGATTGAGAGTTGGGTCTGATACTAACGTTTACATAGGTCAAAACCTTGCAACTGCCCAAGATTATAACCACATAACGACTTCTGGTGTAACAAATTTTGATTTTGTTAATTCTACTACTGTAGATACTGGTGTTCTGAATCCAGGTCTTAACGTTATACCATTTTCGGCAACTAGTGCTGTAAATTTTTACAATGGGATTGTAGATGCTTGGATATCACCATACATAGAGTGTAATAATTCGAGTGAGGTTAGTAATCCAATAAATTATTATTATCCTGCTAACTTCCCGACACCAACAACAGCCTTTGATTCACAATATGGTGGTGAATGTTTTACACTGAATAGTGCAATGGCACCATTTACTGGTACTCCATCCACATATTATACTAATTTGATTCAAAATACATATTTGGATTGTCCAACTTGTCAATCATCAGTTAACCATTTGAATATTTATTATCACCAAGTAGGTACTGATTGTAATAATAACCCGATTACACCCCAATTAATATTTACGGCAACCACAAGTCAAATTGATACAACTCCTTGGGGAACAACGGATCGTGCTTATGTGAAATTAAATTATAGTGGCGGTGACATTTGTATAAATACTGAAGGGGTTTGGAGTGTGGTTTCCGCTCAAACTACAAATGCGACCCTTATTAATCTCTACGCGAATTGTACTAATTGTCTCAATAATGTACCATTAACACCAACACCCACGGTCACTCCAAGTCCAACACCAACACCTTCAGGAACTTCAGCAACCAAAACGCCAACACCTACTCCTACTCAGACACCTACTAATACTAAAACACCGTCGCAAACACCAACGAAAACTGCAACACCGACACAGACTGTGTGTACCTGTTTTTATGGTGATGTCAAGATCGAGCAAGATGATATAGATAATGCAATAAACAATACTGATACTAATTTAGACAATAAGGTATTCGTTGAATATTCTGATTGTAATGATGTTAAGGTTACTCAAGCATATTCGAATGCTGGAACCTACACTAACGACATATGTGTACTTGCTACTAAATTTTCAAATATTTTAGTTTATTATTATAATTCGAATAGTCAGATACCGGCCTCTTTAAGTCAGGTGGTAAATACGTATGATTGTTGTTCAGCGCCTACTCCAACGCAGACACCGACAAATACTCAAACACCGTCGAACACTGCAACTCCAACGCAGACTCCTACGAATACTCAGACACCAGAAGTTACTAAAACTCAAACACCTAGTAACACACCAACAAATACTAGTACGCCTTCTCAGACCCCTACAAATACTTCAACTCCGACTCCGACGTCAACGCCAACTCAGACTGGTACTCCGGCTAACACGCCTTCACCTACTGAGACTACAACGCCTACGAATACTTCCACAAATACCTCGACTCCGACGCCAACATCAACGCCAACTCAGACTGGTACTCCCGCAGTCACACCTTCACCTACTGAGACTACGACTCCTACAAATACTCTAACTCCAACACCAACTCAAACTCCTACATTAACCCAAACTAACACTCCCACAACCACACCAACTAATACTAATACTACTACTCGAACACCAACAAATACATATACACCTACTCAAACTAAAACACCAACCCCAACCAAGACGCCAAATTTAGAACCATTCGACATTTATAGTTTTCAATCATGTTGTGATACATCAACAAAGTTCCGATACAATAACGTAACAGGAACCCTTACTGTAGGACAAGTTTTCTTAATAAATGGTGGATCTGGTTTTCAGGGATGTGCTGAAGTAATTCCTTATGAAGTTACTGGACCTATTTATGTTGGTTTTGGTGTAACTTTCTTGGAACAAGACAATTGTAACGATGTGGACTGTTTAGCATGTCCAACACCAACGCCAACACCAACACCCACCCAAACAAAATCAACTGAATGTAATTGTTTATCTTATGTTGTAACTAATTTGTTTGACATAAGTGATACAGTTTATTATACAGATTGTTTCAATGTGAATCAGTCCGTTACATTGGATGGATTGGGAGTAATTTCAATTTGTGCATGTGAAGGTAGTGTATTCGGTGGTGATGGTATTGCGATTGTTCAGGATGGTGAATGTCCACCTGTGAGTCAAACTCCAATTCCATCGCCAACTCAAACTCCAACAGTTTCAGTTTCACCATCATCAGGTTGGAATCTTTGTACTGACGATTTTTGTTTGGTAACCTATGATCCAAACTTGGATTTGTATAATGGAACATATAGTGTTAGTGGTTCGTCTTTGTATAATGGTAGATATGTATTCTCAGGTGATGTCACTGGGGTTATCTACTACAATTCTACAACTCAACAATGGTGTTTGAGTGATACTGTTGGTGGTACTTGTTTGCTTGGTGGTCCATCACCATCCACATCGGCTTGTCCCGATCTTTGGAATGTTATATTTACCACGGGTATATGTAATACCACAACTACAACAACATCTCCATGTGATGTGTTTGACTTCAATGCCTTATTTGATTGTGATGTACCAAACACACCAACCCCAACTCCGACGCAGTCCGTAACACCTACAAATACACCAACGCCAACACCAACCAACAATGTTTGTAACTTGGTTGGTGGTGACATATCTATAAGCGCCTACACAACCACAACAACTACAATTCCAACAACGACTACCACGACAACGATTTGTTATTCATCATCGACAGGTAGTGTTACATTCAATTTGGTTGATACCGTGTTTGTTTGTCCAGGTGATACATTCGAATTCATTGATTGTCAGACAAGTCAAATATACTACATCGAACCAACGAGTGTCTTTGATTTGGTTCCATTATTGACAGGATATACCTATTCATTCAATATCAATTCAGTTTCAACTTGTGCAACCTACAACGGTTCCACATCAATATCACCGAACACTGTTATTACAGGTCCTGTGAATATTCAAGAAGATTGTTTTGGTTGTTTGTTCCCAAATCCATCACCATCAGTAACACCTTCACCAACAGTTACTTTGACACCTGGATTGAGTCCGTCACCGACGAAATCAAATACACCAACACCAACGGTTACACCAACTAACACGCCAACAAATACGTTGACACCTACAAATACGCCAACAAATACCAAAACACCTACACCAACAAGAACGGCAACACCAACTAAAACGCCTACCAAAACACCTACACCAACAAGGACCGCAACACAGACGCCAACTCCTACCAATACACCTACAAAAACTGGTACGCCGACACCTACCCCAACGATTACTCCAACAAAAACAAGTGCACCTTTCTACCAATTACGTAGTCTGACAAGTACTTCACCTTGTAGTAGTTCGAGTGGTACTACTATAAATGCTCAATTACAATCAAGTTTGGTTTACCCATCAGTGAACGATATAGTTGAGGTGACAGGTGGAATTTATAGTGGAGATTGTTTCCAAGTGATCGGGGTGGGAACCGGAACGAGTATCTATGTTATAACCAATAATCTCGGATTAAATTGTTCGACATGTTAAAATAGTGAATAAGAAATGGCTGTAGAAATAACAATTAATTCGTTGACTGGTACCCCAAACTATGATGTATACATTTGTAATACAGGTTTTACTTTTTGTGTATATTATTCCACTATAGATAATGGTGATTTACCTTACACTTTTTTTGCACCCCCACCTTTGGATAATCAAACAGAGGTTTGTGTAAAAATTGTGGATGATAATAACTGTATAATAACAGGTTGTACTTCATAACAAAATGGCAATAAAGAATAATATATTTATCAACTGTTCGGATGAAACAAATAGTGTCATCCTTCAATACAATGATATTTTCTTTGTACCAGGTACCATTGCCAGTTATGATGGTGGATGTTGGGTGGATACCGAAATTAGTAGTAATTTAGTTCCTGTTGCCGATGTTACATTTGATAATTTCGAAACTTGTGAACAGTGTATAAGTTCGACACAACAAGGTTTTGTTTTAGAAAATTGTACGACATCTGACTTAGCGGTTGTCACTTTCCAAGTAAATCAATCACCCACGATTGGTTCGTTTGTTAATTATGATAATAGTTGTTGGGAGGTTATTTCTCTGACTGGTGCGACTCCAAATGTGTCAACACAATTGAATTCTTATCCAGATTGTTTTACGTGTCAGCAGTTTGACACAAGTGAAGAAGAATTCACCCCTGCAGTTTTTGTAAATTGTTGTAACCCATCCGATACTCAAGTATTCAACATTATAGTAAGTAATTTCGGGTTTCCATTAGGACAAACTGTTATCTACAATAACACCTGTTACACATATTCTGCCACTACTAGTGGAGGGGTCATAACAGGATCTTACATGTTCCCACAGTATTTCGATTGTAATGCGTGTTTGAGAGTAAACATATGTCCAACACCAACACCTACACCATCAAATACTGCGACACCGAGTCCAACACCAAGTTTTACACCAACGGTAAGTTTGACGAGTTCACCAACTCCGACACCGACTAAAACGCCGGGACTTCCACCTGAACCACCCTATACTACGACAACCACAACTCGCCCAACTTCGAGGAATGAATGCGAACCAATCACCTTGTTTCCACTCGGTGTTCAATGTCTGACTGAAGATCCCACATCACCAACTTCAATGAATGGTTCAATTAGTTTGGTGATTACTGGAGGTACACCTCCGTATTCAATTGTTTGGAGTACAGGAGCTGTCAATACAACCACTCTAAGTAATCTACAATCGGGATCTTATACTGCTTATGTAATCGATTATTGGGGTGATTTTAGCGCTCAGACTACATGTGAAGTAATTGCTCCATCACCCACGCCAACACCAACGATGACTATGACACCGACTCCAAGTAGTACACCAACTCCTTGGGATGGATTGTGTTTGACAATAGCTGTCGATGGTCAACCATTCCAATTCGAGTTTGAGTTCTATACTGTAATCAACGGAAAACCAGCTTGGACAGCAACTACAACGAATACACCAGTAACAACGGCTGGTAATCCACTGTTGTTATCTTGGACTCTACCAACGTTGTCATCAGGACCTTCATTGGGTCCTGAATATAGAATTACAGGTTGGGATTTGACAACTTGGTACCTGTCAACATTTACAAATAGTGTTCCACCTCTAAGTGGTTGGGGTGTTGCAGGATCAAGTCCTTCGGTGACTTTTGTTTCATTAATTAGTGGGGTCTGCCCGACTTATAGTGAAATAATTGTCTCGACATTTGTCAACAACGCCACTTGTGAAAACTCAAACGATGGTAGTATTTGTGTTACTGTTGCAGGTGGTTCGGGTAATTATGAATATTCGTTAGATGGTATAACTTATGTCATGTCGAATTGTTTCTATAATTTATCACCTGGTAATTACACAGTATATGCTCGAGATTTATTGAGTTTTGCAACATCAGCTCAAAACGTTGTTATTGGTAACTTGGGAATATCTACGAATATTACGATGAATTTCACATTGGTATCTTCTACCAACAACTTAGTTTCTCCAAGTATTCTTCAGAACACGAAAGTATATACACTCAATACCTCTCAAATACCGAATGGAGTTACGTTGAATTTATCATTTGTACTGAATCAACTTTTACAGGTTTTTGAACCAGGTGATGGAAACAACGTGGGTAGTATGTTTGATCTCGACAAAAATGGTGTTTCATTAGGAATTACAACTACAACTACAAATAACACACTTCAAAACAGACCGAACTGTTCACCATACAAGATACAAGGATATAACACAAATTACATTGCTTCAACTACAGTAACAAACTCTGATACCTTTACAATAACACTTGTCAATAGAGTCACGATTACGGATCCTACAACAGACAATTGTACGACTAGAATTCAGAATGATATGTCTGTCAATACAACATTTACCTACAATGGATTGCCAAACTGTGTTCAAATAGTTTCAGGAAATATGAATGTTGTAAGTACAGCTGCTAGAAATTTGGGGAACTAAAAATTATAAAATGAATATTTATCTAAATCATGGGTTTCATACTAAAAAACACATCAGGACTAATTAATACGAGAATTACCGACACAGGTAGACAATACTTGTCAGAGGGTAATTTCAATATTGCATACTTTCAAATCGGTGATTCTGAAGTGTGTTACGGATGTGCGTCAGGTGTACCTGAATCTAATGGTTTTGTTTTAGAACCCTCATTCAACGCTCAAAATTCTGTAGGTGTACCTCAGAGTAATAAAGAGGAAATCAAATATCCATTTTATTTACAGGGAACATCAGGTAATACTTATGGTGTTCCAACACGTCAATCAGAGGAAACGAACGTATACAATTTTACTGATGAACTCGGTCTTTTCACAGGATCTTCAGGGAATTTTTCAGCAATAACTTCATCAGCCTATACCATTACATGTAACTATGTTGTCGATTTTACAGGATTGACCTCAGGAAATACATTAGATTTATTGTATGATTTTTGTTCATCCTCAACAGGAACACCACAAGAAAACCAAATTATAGCAATCAATTTTGAACCATCCGCGGGATGTGGAAATATTACAGGAAATCCACCTGTATTGTTCTATAAAATTCAATCTGTAACAGGTTCTGGTCTTGGACCTTATACCGTAACTTTGGATAGAAATATTCCTGACTTTGATGCGATGAGTTGTTCAGGTAATGCGAGGGTTTGTATTTACCCAAGTGGTATGACGCCATTCTATTATGATGAGGTTCCGACATCATATTTTTGTAACGATTGTGCGAGCGGTGCGACCACAAATATTTGGAATATGAATATTCCATGGAGTGAATCACCAGCAGGGGTTTTTGCGACAATCAACGAGAATTATACCAAATACGGATCGGTAAATTATTTGGGAACAAAGGAATACTTAGGTTATCAAACAAATAGTGGGCAAGTATTCGAAAATTATAACGGTGTAACTGCACAAACTGATACTTTTTATTTCAATTCTTTTGATGAAAGAATTGACGTTCTACCAAGTGAACAAAAAGCGATTGCAATTGTTCACTATACAAATAGTAGTGTTGTAAATTATTATGGTGAAAAATTCGCCTTCCAACCATACGATCCTGCTAATCCAAATGTTCCTGGTTATGCTAGAAACTTCAGGGTTGAACTTCCAACTTTGATGTGGCACAAATCAACGGGTACAACTATAGGTCAAACCTTCTACGTTGATCCTGTGGGATATAGTCTTTTAGAACCATCATACATGTTGAGTCTCAAGAACGAAGATATGAACTTACCAGGTATGAGATACTATCATTTGTATGATAATAATCCTGATGTGAATGGAAATCTTAATAGAGTCGGTAAAGTATTTCCGGATTCGGAACTAATAGTCTTCGATGATGAAGAAATCGTTGCAGCACTATCATACAAATCAAATAGAAACTGGACTTTACCAGCACCAAAATTAGGTTTGATTACACCTAATGCATGTGACAGTTGTCCAGGTATTGATGGAATATTGTCGGGAGAAAATCAAACTATGTGGATAACCTACAGATTCAATTCAACGGCGTTCACCGAGAGTTTACACTGTAATTACTATTCGCAAATCACAGGACCCGCAACAGGTTGTTCAATAACTTCACAGAATGTGACCGTAAGATTCGGTAATGAATTCCCTTTCCTCACACAGACCTGCACAAGTGGTTTTAGTGCCAACGAGTTGATTATTTTAGCTCAGATAACACCTACAGGACAAAGACCGAATCCTGCTCTATGGAGAGAGATAAACGTTACTGATCAAATATCGGCAACTACGATTAACAATTATTTGACAGCGTCTGGTTTGAGTAGTAATACTTTTGTAATTTGTCCTTCAGACTATTCGGGAGCAACTTACTATGATTTGAATGAATACATAGACATACCTATGAATGGTGAAGTAGATAAGTTGAACTTTGGAGATGAATATTTCTTCTATGGAAACGTGAATACCGATATTCAAGCCACAATATACGAAATGAAATATGATATAAATCTCCAACAAGAGCAGTTTCAGAATTCATCGAATCCAACATCCACCCCCAACGGAACTTTTTACATTACAGAAATAGGACTTTATAATTCTAATAAAGACCTTATGATTTTATCAAAATTACAATATCCAATTTTAAGACAGGGTATACAACAATTTTTGATAAAGTACGATTTCTAATATGGCAAAAAAATCATTTCAGAATACCCCAAAAATTTTGGGGTTGGATATATCTACAAAAACAATAGGTTGGGCATTATTTGATATGTCAACAAAAGAACTCTTGGAACTAACACATATTTCTCCAAGACCAAAACTAAAAACAGAGAATAAAATAGAAGAACTGATTTCAAAATCGGAGGTATTCAAGGTTAAATTGGACGAATATAAAAACTTAGGGATTACAAAGGTTATTATTGAAGAACCATTGTTGAATTCTAACAACATTTATACTGTTCAAACTCTATTGAGATATAATTCATTTGTTACAAAAGTAATTTGGGATGTTTTAGGTATTGTACCTGAATTTATTTCAACTTACAATTCAAGAAAATACGCTTTTCCACATCTGTTACAGGAAAATGATAAAGGTAAAGTGGTTTTGTTTGGTGGTTTTCCAAAGGATACTGATAAAAAACAAGTTATTTGGGAATTGGTTGCTAAGAGAGAACCTCAAATTACTTGGCAATACACTCGTAATAACACTTTGAAAAAAGAAAATTATGACCAAACTGATGCGTACTGTGCAGTTTTGGGTTACATGAAATCAAATAAGATTTGGTAGTCTACCATTTCTTGACTATATTTTTGAAATGAGTGATGAGAAAGAAATCGTAATAGATCTTTTACGTGAAGTTTTAGGTCACGAAAAGGCTCACTATGATTTGAAATGTCAAATAACTTTTGACTGTCCAGTCTGTTCCTATGAAATTAAACAGTTGGATCACGGGGATGGTAAGGGAAACTTGGAGATAAATTACTGTAGACACATTTATAAGTGTTGGAGTTGTGGTGAAACACACAATACACAAGGACCCTTGGGTAAACTTTTTGATCAGTTCGGAAACAAACAAATCAAAAAAACTTATGAACTATTAAAACCCGAGGATGAAAAATATGTTGCCAAGAGATTACAAGTCAAACTACCTTTAGGGTATAAAAAATTTAGTGAGTCAAATCCACGATATATTCCACACATCGAAGCCAAAAGATACCTTAATCAAAGGGGTGTCACCGATGAAATCATTGAAAGATATCGTATTGGGTATACCACTGAGGGTGACTTTGCATTCAGGATCATAATACCATCCTACGACAACGAGGGTGAATTGAATTACTTTATTGCACGTAGTTGGGTTCCGAAGAAAATGAAATATAAAAACCCAACTATACCCAAAGAAACAATCATTTTCAACGAATTCAACATAGATTTTAGTAAGGACATTTATTTGGTTGAGGGTGCGTTTGACATGTTGTTCTTGGAAAATTCAATCCCACTATTGGGTAAGAAAGTATCACCACTCCTTTTCGAAAGACTTTACAATGAATCCCAAGGTGAAATTCATATATGTTTGGACGGTGACGCATGGACCGATGCCCAAAAACTTTTCCACGAATTGAATGGTGGTAGATTATATGGTAAAATAAAAATTATTCGACCACCCAAAGATCAAGATGTTTGTGACCTTAAGGGTGACATATCCGAATATTATGTAAATTTGATGAAATGATTCAATTAGATTCTATAGCACAAGAAATCAGAGATATTCTTCGAAATAAAAGGAATGAAATGTCCTTAGAATTTTTCGAGGATGAACATAGATATATGATGAAAGATTTGGAAGGTAATATACGTTCTGATTTTCCATCCGTGTCCAAAATATTAAAACATTTTTACACTGAATTTCCGGCTGAAGAAATTGCCTTGAAAAAGGCTAATGGTGATATCCGAGAGCAACAGAGACTGTTAGATGAATGGAAGTCCAAAGGAGATGCATCAACAAATATGGGAAGTAGAATTCACTACTTTTTGGAAAAGGAAACACTCGAAAAGTTTGGGTTGAACAAAGATGTTAGGGAACCAATTTATGAATGTGACATATTCCAAGTTTCTAAAAGTGATTCAATGATAGATGCGGGGAAAAAATATCTGCAAATGTGTGAACAGCGTAATCTGATTCTGTTAGATACCGAGATGGTTTTAGGTGACCCTGAATTGGGATACACTGGTCAACCTGACAAAGTTTGGCTGACCGTAAATGCAACAGGTGATGAATTTGGTATTTTGATTACGGATTGGAAATCAAATCAACCAAAAAATTTTCAGGTCAATCAATATACGAAAAAAATGAAAGACCCTTTTGATTTGTATCCTGATAATGCACTAGGGCACTATTATTTGCAGTTACCCTTCTATGGTAAATTGTTATTGAAGATGTTAGAAGGTACCAAGTATGAAAACATCAAATTGTATGGTTGTATTGTGGTCTTATTGAAGGACGACAAAGATTTTGAAGAGTTTAGAGTACCTAAAGACATTATTACAAAAATACTCAAAATGGATATGGACAAATATTTGAAATGATATATTTTTAATAAGAATATATTATTATGAAATATCCTGAAATATTTGACATATCTGACTTGGATTTGTGGAAAAAAACATATCTTACAAAAGAAATTTTATCTAAGGAATGGGATTTAATGACACAGGAAATTTTACCTGATGTGATTGAAGTCCCATTATTTACTGAAGAATTTTGTGATAAATTTATTGAGAATATAAAAGACGTAAAATACCATCAATCCGACAGATGGGGTACACCTACAAATATAGTCTCCTTTGACTCATTAGGTTTACAAAATTTAATTTTGGATATTGTAGTTGAATATCTACATCCCATCACCTATCACTATTGGATGGTTGACGGAAAAAAATGGAAACATATGAACATTGATCCTCAAGTGTTACAGTTTCAAACCAACCAGGATTTGAGATTACATCATGATTATTGTTCAATAACTATGAGTGTACTTATGGATACTAATTCCAAAGGTGGTGAGTTGGTTTTTGAAAAATATGGAATGATTGAACAAAAACCAGGTCATATATACATCTTCCCTGGTCAAATTACACACAGATATGGTATGAGAAAGATTAAAAATCATAAACGTCATTTGCTAAACATTTATTGTTATGCCGACTAAACCTTTAATGCATCCGGAACTACACACCTATTTTGATAATAAAAAAAGGTGGGAAGAACGGTTTCTCACACCCGAACTCAGATCTAAAAATTGGGATTTATATGCTAATGAAGAAATCCCCAATATTTACACGATTCCGGCATTTACTGAAGAATTTTGTGATTTTATGATCGAAGAAGCTGAGGCATCAAATGAGTGGACCGTTGATCGTCATGAGTTTTATCCTACAACCGACATGGTCTTACAGGTCATCGGAATGCAAAATACGTATCATTCTATTTTGAAAGAATACATTTGGCCGATGGCTGCACATTTATATAAGTTGGAAGAACCGGCTTGGACTGACCTAACTTCTGAAAACTTTTTGGCAAGATATCACCCTTATGCTCAATACCACTTGGCCTTGCACCACGACATGAGTCAGATCACATCAGTGGTAACACTTAATGAAGATTTTGAAGGTGGTGGAACATATTTTTCTAAACAAAAAACTAAACTAAAAGGTCAAAAAGGACATATTTCTGTTCATCCAGGACAAATTACACATAGACATGGAGGTTTACCTGTGAAGACCGGTCAGCGATATATACTTGTTTCATTTTGTAATTTGAAAAAGTAATTTGGAACATCGGAAAATGTTTCCTAAATTTGTTTCATGGCAAAAAAAACTGAAGTTATTTCGAAGTGGAGTGATAAAATTCATAAAGGAACCCTCAATAATTTTGTTGAGGCTGACAAGACTCCGACAAAAAAGTATTTAGAATACCTTTGTAAGACATGGTACAATAGTAGATCGTTGGCTAATGGTTGTGTGAATAAACCCACTACATCATATAATCTCATCAAAAACGTGTTGTTATTTGATAGTTTACTACCTTACATACAAAACAAAGACATTTATTCCCCTCAATATCACCACTACAAGGAATTAAAAACTGTGGTGGAAAAGGCTCAGGAACTCAAAGACGAGAATGAATTTAAGCGAGAAGAACATATTGATGTAATTCTTGAAAATGATGACATTTTACTTTTACGTCCGAAAACCTACAAAGGTTCACTGAAATATGGTTCAGGTACAAGATGGTGTACGGCATCGAAACATAGTGCGGTGACGTACAACAATTATTACCGAAATGGTTGGTTGTTCTATTTGATAAGGAAAAAACCAACAAATTCTGATTGGGACAAAGTTGCGTTTTATGTCAGGAGCAGTGGTCAAGGTCCCGCATTGAATGTTGTTGAAACTTACTGTGGAAAAGACGTACAACACACGTCCAATAGCCTACTCAACGGAGATTGGAATATAATTGATTTGATGAATTTTCATAACTTAGTTCGATCTATCGCGGTGACTGAATGGAGATCAAGAACAGCTTCTAAACGAGTTAAGGAATTCCAAAGTAAGTTAAATAACTTAAACATTGACCGGGTTCTTGAAGAACTGGTTTTGGTTCAAAAAGGTGTTGGGTCAGAATATCGAGAACTGATTGATGGATTCAAACGAAGTGTTGAAAATTTCCAACAAAAAATTACATTAACAGAATAAAATATTACTAAAAATGGATACAAATCCCCAAATGAAAATCGATCTAAGAGAACAACCAACTCTTATGTGTGAAAAATGTCAATCGGAGTATTTCGAAGAGGTTGTTATGATCAAAAAAGTTTCCAAACTATACACAGGATCATCAGAAGATACTATTGTCCCTTTTCCGACATACCGTTGCGCTGACTGTGGACACGTGAACGAGGAGTTCAAAATTTTTGACAAATGATAAATAAACTTGTACACTTTTCGGATTTACATATCCGACTTTTTAAGGACCATGATCTCTACAAGGAGATTGTTACGGATATGCTCGATAAGTTCAGGGAAATACAACCTGATCGTATTGTTTTCACAGGTGATTTGGTTCATTCAAAAAACCAAATGACACCTGAACTCATTGAAATGGTTTCTTGGGTACTCACAGAGTGTTCTAAGGTTGCCAAAACCATTCTCATTATCGGGAACCATGATTTTCTTGAGAACAACATGTCAAGACTGGATGCTTTGACTCCGATCATTGATTCCTTAAAAAACAAAGACATTGTATATTACAAGAACCGAGGGGTGTATAACGATGAGAATATTGACTGGGTGGTCTATTCTCTTGTAGATCATAACGTACCACCCGAAATACCTGAGAGTAAAAATGTCAAAATTGGATTATTTCATGGGCCAGTTGTTGGTCTCACAACGGACATCGGTTACAAGTTTGAGGATGGTTTTGACGTTAATAGGTTTGCCGGTTGCGATCTTGTTCTTTGTGGTGATATTCATAAGCGTCAAACTTTTGATATTCCCGGTGGTAAACACGCTTACATGGTTGGGTCGACAATTCAACAAAATTTTGGGGAAACTGTAAGGAAACATGGATTTGGAATTTACGATGTTTCTAAAAACAAATATGAGTACGTGGACCTCGAAAACAAAAAACCATTCTTGGCATTCAAGATCCAATCAATAGATGACTTGGTAAATGGAACAGAAAAATTGGTCAACTATTAATCTTTCTCCCAAACAAGTGAGGGATGTCGAACAGTATTGTAAACTCAACAATATTGAAGACATGTCAACTTTTTTTCAGACTTGTTTTATAAAAGGATATGAAATTGAAAAATTTGGATTATTGACAGGTGATGACAAAGTAATTGAAAAAGAAATAATTGTTGAAAAACGAGTTGAAATTCCCGTAGAAGTAATAATTGAAAAACCAATAATTGAATATGTCGAAGTTGAAAAAGAAATCATCAAAGAAATCCCTCGAGAAGTCATTGTCGAAAAAATCGTTGAAGTCACTAAAGAAATCCCAGTTGAGAAAGTTGTCGAAAAAACTGTGGAAGTCATTAAGGAAGTTCCAGTCGATAGGGTTGTCGTGCAAGAAGTCATCAAAGAAATACCGGTTGAAAAAGTTGTCACGAAAACAGAATACGTCACAGATGACTCCAAAGTCGCTGAATTGGTTGAGGAGCTTGAGAGGGTTAGAAACCTTACCCCCACCACCGTGGAACGAGAAGTCATCAAAGAAGTCCCTGTTCCCTACGAAGTGGTTAGGGAGATCGAGGTTGTAAAAGAGGTTACGGTAGAAGTACCTGTCGAGGTAATCAAAGAGGTTATTGTTGAAAAGACGACAACCGACACATCTAAACAAAAAGCTTTAGAGGAGACTATACAAAAGCTTCGTGGCGAGTTACAATTAAAGAATAAAGAAATTCAGGACCTGAATAACACAATCAAAGAAATCCAAACCTCAGGTGGGGGTGTTAGAGGTGTGTTCTTGGATGGTTCGAATCTAAACAGAACAATTAATAGAATATAAAATGGAATTAGTATTATGGGCTTTAGCTGCTTATGGAATGACCAATATTTTGGTTTGGGGTTCGATTTTTTCTGAATGGAGAAATTGGATTCACGTTTGGGGTATGTCGGATACGATGCCTTTCAACGGAGTTGGTAAATTTTTGTCAGGACTTATCTCTTGTATGATGTGTACATCCACATGGGTAGGGTTTTTTATGTCGGTGGTTTACTATTCACCCTCGATGGAAATCATAAATTTCAACCCATACTTTTCATGGTTTTTTGACGGTATGTTGGCATCGGGTGTAGTTTGGTTTATCAACTCAGTTGTTGAATATTGGGAAGGAAACAGAAGTGGACAAGTATGAGTAAGAAATATCAAGACCACAAATCAACTATTTCCAAGTTTAAAAAAGTTTTGGTTACAGGTCCTCACGGAGCGGGTAACAAAATTACCGCACACGTTATTGCTCATGATTTCGGTTTGAAGTATGTGAGAGGTGAACAAACTTGGAAGTCTTGGGAATATTGGGAACCTGAACCACGAGGACTTTTGTCCTTTCATGATCGAATCAAAGAGGAGGAGTGGTCAATGTTTGCACCATCACAATCATCACATCTTCATAATATGTTGGATTATTTGGATGATGTTTTGGTTGTCTTTATGTATAAAGACATCAATCAAATCAAAGATTATTCAACCAGAAATAGGTTTGTTAGGAATGTTACCCACACATATGAGTGGATTACACACCGTGATATTATTGATAGGGATTTTCCTGAATTGTCCTATTTGAAAAACTGGGAGATGGAGGAGATGACTTACTTCTTATGGGAGTCCAAACAAAGAAAAATGATACCCAATTGGATTGAAATTGAGCATTCATCATTGGAAGGACATGAGTTGTGGGTCCCGAGAGAAAAGAGAAGACATTTCAAGGAATGGCAGATCAAAGATGAACAAGAACTGCACGAATTCAGAGGTACGATATGAGTGATAAGTTTTTTATCGAAATTGGTGTTTCTAATTTTGGAACCTTTGAACCTTTGTTGTCCAAAGGTTGGAAGGGAATCATGGTTGAACCTGTGGATGAGACCTTTGATTCAATCAAATCACATCCGAACTTGATAAAAGAAAAATGTGCGATTGATACCAAAAATGGTTTTGCAGATTTTTGGATTGCAGATAATCCAAAACAGTGGGCCAATTATGAAGATGTTATTGGTATGAGTGGGTTGGCTGATGCTCCAGGTCCTTTACATGAACCGGTCTATAAAGACAGACGACAGACAATTCAAGTTCAAACGATGACCCTCGATACGTTGTTATATAAACATGGGGTTACTCAAATAGATTATCTCAAAATAGATGCTGAGGGAAAAGATGTTGAAATTCTAATGAATTATTCATTCAGGATCATGCCAACGAACATCAAATTTGAACACGTACATTATTCGGGAAAGGTCTATGATGCTTCGGTTGCTGGTTTCGATCAAGAACAGTTCACCATAAACTACTACAAACTATTGAACCGTTTGGAAAAGATGGGTTATGTAGTTTGGGAAGAACAAAATGATGTGTATTGTTTCCGATGAGAGATTTTATAAAATATAGTGTCATTTGGATTAGTCAAAACTTATCAATACCATTTTGGATGGTAGGACACGTACATCTGTCATTAAACATATATCAAGACCTACACGAGTTGATTATGTCCTTCGGAATGAATATACTTGTAGGTATTGGATTTTATTTAGATTATAAACAACAAAGAAAAGAAAAAAATGGGTAAGAGAGCCAAAGAACACCGTAAGAAAGTTGCCAAGCGTAACGATAATATCAAACAAGCTCAAAAGTTATATGAAAAGATGTACAATGAGATGATGATGAAAGAAATCGAACGGATTAAAAGTCAAAAATCAGGTGACACACCAACTAACATAACACAATAATGTGGACCTTTTTAACCCCCCACCCAAATACAATATGAGTAAGAAGATTGAATTGGGGGTTTTGGATAACCCCTACGTACAGGTTGTGTGGGAGGATACCCCTGATAACTTCACTCAAGAGAGGATCAAGAGTGTAAAGCAGTATTTTCAGAAGAAGTATTCTACCACCAACGTCAATGTCGTCACCAAACTTAAAGGTGTCGAGGACGAGGTTATGCAGACTGTTGATGTGAGTCTCAACATCATGGACAAGAACTATCAGGCGGAACTCATAAAGTCGTACCTAAAGAGTAAGGGACTTGAGGAGTACACTGAGAAGGTTATGGATATTGACCGATTGGTCGAGAGTAAGATTGCTGCGGAGCAGGAGGATGTCAGTGCATTCAAGAAGTGGTACATCAAACGTATTGAGTTCAGTAACTTCTTGTCTTATGGAACAAATCAGGTTTTGGATTTCACCAAGTGTGATGGTATCACCGCTGTTGAATCAGACCCACCCAACTTTGGTGGTAAGACTGTATTGACGGTGGACCTTTTGATGTTTTTGTTTTTCAATACCACCACTAAGACCAGTAAAGCCGAAGAGGTATTCAATAGGTTCTCTGACGAGAATACCGTGAGCGTCAGAGGAGAAGTCACCATCGATGGTGAGGATTACATATTGGTAAGAAAGCTCGAGAGAAAGAAAGCCAAGAGTGGTGAATGGAACGTGAAGACGGAATTGGACTTCTTCAAGAAACTTGCGGATGGACAACTTCAGAACTTCACTGGTGAACAACGTCGTGAGACGGAGAAGTTCATCAAAAATTCTATTGGCACTCAAGAGGATTTCTTGATGACCATCTTGACCACTGCGTCAAACCTCGAGGAATTGCTCGAGGCGAAGCCGACGGCTCGTGGACAGGTGTTGTCTCGTTTCTTGGGGTTGGAGTTCCTGAAAATCAAGGAAACGGTGGGAAAAGAACTAGCTTCGGACTTCACCAAGACCATGATGAGTAATGTCTATTCCACCGAACAACTCAATCAGGATAATGAGGAACATGGTGGAAAAATTGCCGAGTACACCGAAAGGAATAAAGCAATTGATTTGGAGATAAAGGATGTGAAGGAGAGAATCCAAAAGGGTATCGACTACCGTGACTCTTTGGTTGCTCAGAAACACACCGATATTGACCAAGAGATTGCCATATTGAACGTGGGGGCGTTGGAGACTGAGATAACTGATCTTATGAACCAAAAGGAAACCCAAGAGAACAACATCAAGTCAATCAAGATTGTTGAACCCAAGGAGTTTTACCACGAGGACAAACACGATGAGATCAAATCCAAGTTGAATGACAAGAACATTGCCAAGTCCCACATTACCATTCAGATTGAGGGTATTGATAAGTTGTCCGCATCGGTTGCGGGTGGTATCAAGTGTGAACACTGTGGTATTGAACTCATCAATGCGGAACTTACCAAAGCGCGAATCGCTGAGAAGGATGAACTGTTGTCAAAAATACAACAGTTGGAAAAAGACATTGAGAAACTTGACAAACAGGATAAGTCTTACGCCCAACTCAAGAAGGATTTTGATGAGTACGAGAAAAACAAACTCATCAAAGAGAAGTATGAAGCGGCGTTGGAATCAACCATGTTGAAACTCGATGCCAAGACATCAACCAAAAAAAAATACTTTGAACAAAAGTCAAAGATTGAGGAGAACAAGAAGTTGGATGAGACCATTCTAAAAGCGGGTCAAAGACTGACTGAACTATCTGGTGAAGAGTCAAAACTCGAACGTGAGAAAGGTGCAAACCTATCCCAGATTGAGAATCTTCAGAAACAAATTCAGAAGAACAACGAGATTATCCTCAAGATCGCTCAAGAGTTTGAACGTGAGAAAATCTACAAAATGTTCTTGGATGTCTTTGGAAAGAATGGTATCTCAAAGATCATCATGAAAACCATGATGCCCCTTATCAACTCTGAACTACAACGACTACTTCAAGACTCAGCCTACTTCCGTTTGGAGATTCGTATCTCAGATAAAAACGAGGTGGAGTTTATTATGATTGACAACTCAACAGGTGTTGAAAAACTTATGGTATCAGGATCAGGATATGAGAAGACAATTGCTTCACTTGCCCTTCGTGCCGTATTGTCCAAGATCTGTTCTCTACCAAAACCAAACGTCATTGTCTTTGACGAGGTGTTTGGTAAAATCTCCAACGATAACTTGGAGATGGTTGGTGAGTTCTTCACAAAGATAAAAGAATACTTTGAGAAGATCTTCGTTATTACTCACAACCCACTAGTGTCAAACTGGTCGGATAATGTGGTTCGTATCAAAAAAGAAAACAACATATCGAAAGTAACACAATGAGTGACCCTGAATTGATTCCTGATGACCAGTGGGATAACTACTCACTACTTCCGAATCCTAAATGGTACGAAAAACAAAAAGAACAACAAGATGATGAATTGGCCTGAATACTTCTTGGGGATTGCTGAACAAGTCAAACTTAAATCCAAGGAC
>JACCDP010972594.1_pt1 | contig 20485 bp, 13 predicted proteins | sample 7445841 | NCBI WGS metagenome assembly JACCDP01 (sample SAMN15323441, study PRJNA562643) | freshwater metagenome | isolation source: river surface water | place: USA:Blue River Watershed | collected 2017-08-17
GAAGAGGGTCCCCGTAAACTATATCCTCCACACTCAACAAGGGCTGAACAAAAATGGCTCTGGATTCCGGGTTACCCTCCTCAAAATGGAGCGATGCATCCAGAAGCCAGCCATTACCCTGAGGATGTCCTGGTCCAACCCAAGTATCAATAAAAACCCGGAAGTTCTTCTTGCCCTCAAGAAGTGGAAGAAAATCACTCAGGTCTGCCGACCATTTAGCACCAATTCCGTAAGGAGTCATAAAGCGAAAAAGTTCTAGATATCGACCGCTGGCATCAAGAATCCCTAAAGTACCAAAGCGATCCCAGGCATCGCATCGCCCTTGCGGACAGCGCAGCTGAACATCCAGCCTCGCCTTAACGTAATGAGGATTGTGCTGGGGAAGTACCACAGGCAGTATGAGCTCCCGACGATTATCGTCAGATTTAAAAAAAAGACTTGCGTCCTTGGCTACTTGGATCGTCTCTCCCACGGCTTGCTTCGGGTGAGCAAGAGCAAAAGGGGCCACGAACTCCTGAAGGAGAGACATCCCTAGTAATAAATACCGAATAGCTTGCATTCCCAACTCCTTTCCCCAGTTGAAGTCTTAAGCTTATCGAGACTCCCAGTAAATCCATTAAGCCTCAGATCTGCTTGACAAATACTTTGTTATTTTAACTTTAAATAATTTTCTTTTGTTTATTTGTCGTAATTGGATTTATCAAAAATCAAAAACCCTCTCCGATTCCAGCGCTATTGAGTCACCCCAATCTGCTCTTTCTAAGCAATTAAAACTAGAATCAAAGTCATCTATTTTTTTGATTACACCAAGAATCATTTTGTGATTTTTTTAACTCATTTTTGCAAATAACCTAATTCCATTTGACGTTTTGACGATCCTTCTTGTGAAACATCGGACTGCTTAGTCAACACCAGCTTCACAGGAGATCTACCATGGGATTGCGCATCAGAACCAACGTACCAGCACTTATCGCTCAACGTCGTTTGCAAGGTACGACCAATGAAATGTCTAATAACATGGAAAAGCTGTCCAGTGGTAACCGTATCAACCGATCGGCTGATGATGCTGCGGGACTTGCCATTTCTGATACTTTGACAGCAAAAATTCGCTCTTTAGGTCAGGCTAAACGAAACGCCAATGATGGCGTCTCCCTGATTCAAGTCGCTGAGGGGAGCATGAATGAAATCTCTAACATCCTGATCCGTATGCGAGAACTCACTACCCAAGCAGCATCGGACACAATAGGAAATCAAGAACGATCCTTCGCCAACAAAGAGTACACACAGCTTGTGGATGAAATAGACCGTATTTCTAACACCACAGAATTCAATGGCCTGTCCTTGCTAGGGGGCGCTAATAAAAATAACGGTGTCGGCGAGCTTACCCTACATATCGGCGCAGGTGATGGTGCTGCAGAAAATACAGATACCTTCGCCATCAACATTGAGAATATCAAACTCGACGCGCAGAATATTCTAGGCCTAGGTAAAGAGGCGGAAATTGGCCCAACAACTGCAGACGGAGACTTCGATCGAGCCACTGCAGCTGAAAAGCTTGGAGTCATCGACCAAGCGATCAAGACTGTGGCAGGTAACCGAGCGCTTCTTGGTGCCAAACAAAGTCGCTTGAACTCAGCCATTAATAACTTAGGCAGCCAGATAGAAAACATGGCCACCACACGCAGCCGCATCCGCGATGTTGACTTTGCTGAAGTTACAGCTGAGTTCACTCAGAACCGTATCCTCGCACAAGCTGGCACATCGATTTTGGCTCAAGCTTCCTCTGTCCCAGAACTCAGCCTCAAGCTGCTCAACTAAGCTTCGGATTGTTTCTCATACGGGGAGTGTGGCCTAGCTGCACCTCCCGTTTCTATTTTTGAGGCTGCAATCAATGGCCGTTTCTACTATCCTCGACTCTTAAATCCGCTGAAGCAGATCACCTGCTTCTTCTGTTTAAGAGGTTTGTTATGCGTCGTTGGTCTCTCCTTCTATTGACTGGCTTATCTTTGCTAGCCACAAACTGTTCGGTTCGCTCTATTGCTGTCCAACAAATGGGTGAATTGGTAGCCGCGGGTGTTCCTGCATTCGAAAAGGACGATGATCTAGAACTCATTTCACAGGCACTTCCGGGAAACATCAAACTGCTTGAAGCTATGCTGGAGAGCGATCCCAAAAATAAAGATATACCAGCCATCTTATCCCAAATGTATGCAAGCTATACCTTTGCCTTTCTTGAGGGAAATCTTGAAAATCCCAAATTCCAAGGCAAAGATGCTCTCAAAGAACGAGTCAACCGCCTCTACAAACGAGCTATTGGCTATGGCGAAAGATCGCTCAAAGCTCGGAGTTCCGGCTGTGAAAAGGGACTGACAGTCGTTGCAGAGCTCGACTCTTGTCTCTCCAAACTGGATAAGGACGATGTTCCTGCGCTTTATTGGTACGGCTTTGCCCTCGCTGCCTACATCAATCAAAATATGGATTCGATGGCTGCTCTGGCCGAAGGTCCTAAAATGGAAAAGATCATGTCGCGGGTTGTGACTCTCGACGAAAACTACAACTTTGGAACCTCTCATCTCTTTCTCATGCTTTACTACGGGGCACGTCCAGCCATGATGGGAGGTAGCTTTGCCAAGGCCGAGACTCACTACAAAGCTTTGCAAAAGATCGCAGGACCACAATTTCTCCTTGCAGACGTCTTTAGGGCACGGTTTGTGTTAGTCCAACAGCAGGACCGTGACGGCTTCGAAAAAAGCCTCAAAGCAGTCCTTGCCAGCACACCCCAGCAGGATCAGGAATCTCGCCTGAATCTCTACAACAGTCTGGCCAAATCTCGTGCAAAACTGTATCTTACTAGCGTCGATGAGTATTTTTGATAGCGTCACCCAGAGAGGAGTCTTTAGGCATGCGCCTTACTTCATTGCTTCTATCCATCAGCACCTGTTTGGCCAGTGTCGCCGTACCTGGCTCAGTATTCGCTGCAAAACAGCTTAAATTCGGTATCTTGACCCCAGAGGGAACGACCTGGACCAAGCTGGTCAAGGAAATGGGCAAAGAGCTTTCAGAAAAAACCAATGGTGAGCTGACGATGAAAGTCGCCGCCGGTGGTGTAAAGGGTGACGAGCCTGATATGCTTCGCGCGATGCCCAGCGGTAGTCTTAATTCAGGAGCATTCTCGGGTGTAGGCCTGGGCGAAATCGTCCCTTCAATTCGTATTCTTGAAGCTCCTCTCTTGTTTCGGACCAATGAGGAACTGGACAAGGTCAAAGAGGTTCTCTTTGATGACTTTGCTAAGGACTTCGAAAAAAAGGGGTTTGTACTTCTGGGTTTTGCAGAAGCCGGTTTTGTTAATGTGTTTTCAAAGCAAAAAATCGACAACGAAGCGGCTCTCAAAAAGATCAAGATGTGGGTATGGTCCAACGATAAGGTTGCTGCATTGTTCTTGAATGAGTTCGGCATCAAGACCAACCCCTTCATTCTCCCTGAAGTCTCGACTCAGTTGAGCACGGGCACGATCGACTCTTTCTACAGTCCCCCTCTCGCTGCTATCGGTTTCCAATGGTTCCAGCATGTCAAATTCATGATGGACTATCCATTTGTGAATTCGACAGGAGCAATGATCGTCAAGAAGGACTTCTTTGAAAAACTTCCGGCAGATCAGCAAAAACTTCTACGTGAGACCGCTCATACTTATGCTAAAAAGGTTGTCGAAGCGACTCGTGAAGACAACAAGAAGGCGCTCGATGAGCTCAAAAAGTCTGGAATTGAATTCCTAAAGCCGTCTGCTGAAGACATCAAAAAGTTTGAGTCTTACGCGCAAAATGTCTACAAAAAAAGCATCCCGGACATTTACTCTCAACAGCTCTTTGACAAAGTACAAGGCGTCCTAAAAGGCATGCGTAAGTAGATCAAACAAAGAGGTGGATGACCTAGAGTCACCGCCTCTTTTTTTCTTGGAAGGGATCTTCATGCTGAAGCGGATCGATCATCTGCTCGAAACTTTTGAAAAGCTTATCATAATGATTGCTTTTTCCATTTTGATAATCCTGATGGTGACAAATATCATCCAACGAAATGTCTTTAATCAGTCATCTCAATGGATACTAGAGTATCAGCCCGTCATGGTTCTTTGGATCTCACTTCTTGGGGCTTCAGTCGCTTTAAAACATGCTAAGCACATCAGCATGGAACTAGTTCTTCGGTTTTTGCCATCCAATTTGAAAGATACTTGCCATAGAGTTGCAGCTTTTTTTGGCTGTATCGTAATGGGAACGGGACTGTACCTCTCTGAGGCTTTCGTCCGCAGTGAATTTGAATTATTTGGTGCGAAGGGCTACATAGCACTCATCATCCCTTTTTTCTTCGCCAGCACTTGTTTTCGTTATTTCACACAGATCTTCTATCCCGTTCATCCGAGCAACTAGAGGGTACACATGTCTATATTCACAGCTCTGCTGATACTCATTGGTATTCTCGCTCTGATCGAAGTTCCGTTGTATACGATTTTTGGCGCTCTCGCCATGGTCTGTCTTTACTTTATCGACAACGATATGGAAGCCCTGCAAACGGTGCTTATAGAGCTCAATCGTTTAGCTTCGACCCCCATTCTAGTTGCCCTTCCTATGTTTACTCTCACGAGCTGCATCTTGAAGGAAACTAAGGCCCCTCAGCGCATCATAGAATTTATGGATGCACTGGTCGGTTGGATGCCGGGTGGTCTCGCTATAGCTGGATTGCTCTCCTGCGCCCTTCTTACAACTCTTACCGGCGCAAGCGGAGTTACTATCATCGCACTTGGCGGGATACTCTACCCGATCATGACCGCCAAAGGTTATAGCGAGCGCTTCACTCTAGGTCTCCTTGTGACTGGTGGTAGTATTGGTCTCCTCTTTCCGCCTAGCCTTCCCATGATTCTCTACGGCGTAGTTGGAAAGACAGATATTCAAAAGCTCTTCGCAGCTGCCTTCCTTCCTGGTGTTTTGCTGCTCGTGATCGTCTTTCTTTATTCGATGTTTTATGACATTCGACGAAGAAAAGCAGCAGGACTCGCAATGTCCGATGTTCCTTTCTCGATTGGAGCCCTGTGGACAGCGACCAAGAATGCTATCTGGGATCTTCCCATTGTTTTTATGATCATGGTCGGGATCTACGGTGGATTTGTCACCGTCAATGAAGTTTCTGCGGTCATCCTCGTCTGGGTTTTAATCGTCGCTTGTTTCATTAAAAAAGAAGTCAAATTCTTCTCAGAATTCCCCAAGTTCATGATCGAAGCTTCTGTCCTCACTGGCTCAATTATCGCTATCTTAGGATTTGCTGTTGGCTTTACAGGCTACATGATCGACATCGAATTCCCAGAGCGCATGATTGAATCCCTTAAGACCATCACTGAGAACAAGTTAGTATTTCTGCTCTTTATGAACCTCTTTCTTCTCGGCGTTGGCTGTGTGATGGATATATTTTCTGCAATCATCGTTGTCGTACCGATCTTGGTGCCTATCGCTGCGCAATTTGATGTGAATCCTATTCACCTTTGCATCATCTTCTTAGTTAACCTTGAAATTGGCTTTATTCACCCACCACTTGGCATTAACCTGTTAATAGCAAGTGCACGGTTCAAAAAGCCCATTGGTGAAATGGTAATCGCTACTATACCATTCCTACTACTCCTGATTTTTGCTCTGCTGCTTATCACCTATGTACCATGGATCAGCATGGTAGGCGTTGGGGGAGGCTGAGCTCAGAGAAGCTCCACACTAGCTCAATCAATATTCTGCAGGGCCCTCACGAGGGGGCCCACTAATTCTCTAGCTTCTTCTTTTGTACCCAACCATTTTTGATTGATCTCTATCTCCAGTCCTGCGTAGTTTCTTTCAGGCAAGACTTTACGGAGCATCGTAACAAAAGCATCCGAGATTCCAAGATACGGGTAGTTTCTGCGATATTTAAAGGCGGGCAGCTCAGCTCTCAATCCTTGAATCATCTGCTCTGCAAGTTGAACTTCTAACTTCCTTTTGGGATCATAAAGCATCGCAATGTCTGCATTTCGAACTTCACCCTTGAGGACTGGAGTGAACGAGTGGACAGAAAGATGAAAGACTCGCTTGCCTTGCTGAATCAGAGATCTTAGGTGCTCCTCGACCCCTTGCCGATAGGGAAAATATGCTGTTTCCAGAATCTCGTCTTGGGTCGTCCGATCCAGTTCACGAAATGAGGGCCCTAAGCAGTTGGGATGGTGCGCAGAGCGATTCAGATCGACGAGCAGACGACTCTTAGTGGCAAAAAACAGAGGACAGTGTAATGCCCGCTCGAGACCCTGCGCTATCGCCAAAGCTCCAATATCCCAACCTCGATGGGTTGGCAAAAGCTTCTGATCCTCTACTGTCAGGTACTTGCGCCACCGCACAGGGATGTCATTGCCACCGTGTTCGCATGTCAAGACAAGAGTCCATGGCCTACGCGCCATACATCACACCTTCCGAAAGGCATTTACCGAGCTGGCGATAAGTCTGGAGAATCTGCTCTGCCTTTGGATCAGCTCCTAAACTAGTCTGCAGAGCTTTTGAGAGCGTTCCCCGCTTGAGAAGTGCAGCTGCGTCTTTAGCAAAGTCTTTGACAGGATATTCAAGTCTAATTAGACGGTCCAAGAGAAGTGACCACAGCTGTTGCACAGTCAGTGGAGATGTCTGATGAAAACATGTCAAAAGAAATGGGTCATCGATCAGCGCTTCACCACCTTGCTTTATAACTCTTAAGAAGACTTGCTTGAGCGCTACCTCGTCAGCCTGCTTCTGAACCGAGTAAGGGATCCAATACTCGTCTACCAAACTCTTGACCAAAGAGATTACGAGACTGATGACAGCAAAATCGGCGGTAACAGACTCCTGAATATCAAGCAGTCGAATTTCTATGGCATCGCGATCAAAACGCGCAATAGCTCCTCGAGAATTGAGCCATTCCTCTTCCAAAACTCCCTCAGGATCATAGACTTCAATATCTCTTTTAATAGGTGCAAAGACTGTAGCCTCGTACTCTTGGCGAGTGAAAGCTCGTTCTGGAATAATCTGCCCTATGATAGACGAAATCTTCTTTTGATTCTGACTATAAAAGTCCAAGCGATTATCCGCCTTACCTGTGACTCTGCCCTCGACAATAGGTGAACTTGCAGCCAAGCCCGGAAGGAGACTCAAGGCGATACGAATTGCAGCATGCAGCTTGCCAAACTCCTCATCACCTCGAAAGGGGAGGTTGATGTGTATACTCTGAAGATTAGACCAACCGTGACCCTTACAATCAAAAATACGATTATAAGTCTCATAGATCGTATTCTGACCATGGGGCCAGAGACGAGTCTCCTTAAGGGGATTCATCAAAGGATGCATAGCTGTAGGAAGCAGCTGTGCATTCCATTTTTCATGCAATAAATGATTGATATATATTACTTTTTCCTGAAATGCTGAGCGTATGCTCAAAAGGTCTTTTTGAGGTCCATTGCATTTGAACTCTATCACATGCAGAACAAGCTCGTTAGAGACATTGATCTGTCCTAAAGAAAACTCATTATCATAGGTGCCTGATAAAGTCTTCAGGACTTGATCGCAGATAGGAAGGACAGCAAGGCTCGTTCGATCGACAATCATATACTCAAGTTCAATGCCGTAAGCTTCGAACAACCCAAGCGCTGTCGTCATTCTGTCTGTCCTTTCGTTTTTTTGTCTAAGCGTTTAAGAAAGACTTTCATGATTTCATCATAGAGCTTGTTCTTAATGACTCCGTCTTCGATACCACCATCGATACTGGGGTTATCGTTGACTTCGATCACATAAAACTTCCCGTCCTTTTCCTTAATATCGAGACCGTACAATCCATCTCCAATGACGGCAGCCGTCTTAAGAGAAAGCATACGAAGCTTGGCAGGAATCTCTTCGATCGGAAACGTTTCTGCGTGACCATAATCTTCTTGATTGTCAGAGCGATTATAGATTTGCCAATGTCCACGAGCCATATAGTACTTACATGCATAGAGGAGCTTATTATCGATGATCCCAATGCGCCAATCAAAAGGAGTGGGCATAAACTCCTGGGCAATAATCAGGTCAGAATCCTCAAGCATCTGATTTACTTTCTCTCGAATATCTGCAACGGACTCAGCTTTGACAACTCCGAGTGAAAAAGAGCTATCAGGTCGCTTTAAAACACAGGGCACAGGAAGCTTATCTACAATCTGATCTAGATTTCTACTATGGAGCATAAAAGTCTGAGGTGTTGGAATATTATGACGTTTGAGAAGCTCTGCGAGATACACCTTATTTGTGCATCGAAGTATAGACTCAGGATCATCAATAACCACCAGACCAAGTGCTTTAGCTTTTTGAGCAAAGCGAAACGTGTGGTGATTTACATTGGTTGTTTCCCGTATAAACAGGGCATCATATTCTGCCAAGCGACGTAAATCATCGGGCGCGATGATATCAACTTCCATTTCAAGACCTTGGGCTGCCTTGATAAACTTCTGTATCGCCTTATCATCAGAGGGAGGGGTAAGCTCTTTAGGATTTCTTAAGATCGCAAGACTATAGCGAGCAGATCGGATTTGCTTGGGAAGCGTCGCACTTTTGAAGTAACTCTGTGCAAAGCTGATCAGGTCATTCCGATGACTTCGCGGCACATCCTTCAAACTTATGGGTCCGATAGAGCTCAATAGCCACTTATTTTTACGAACAAACTTGGCACGAATGAGGGGAGCTGAAAAATACTTATAGAGCTCGTTACTGAGTTTGTCGTATTTTTTGGCCATGTTTTTGCCAAAGTAAATCGACAATTCGAAGGAGTCTGACTTGATGTCTGAAAGTGATTTTTGAACCAGACTATCTAAGGTTTCCGAAGTGATTTTGACAAAAGCCTTCGTCTTCATCTCTTGAATCGTACTGAGTGAGGGTAGAGGTTTGTGTCCTCGCGCAGCTGCCAAAAGAGAGACATAGTAGCCAGAACTCTGGTAACGGTAAGACTTGCAGAGGTTGAAGACGCGATAATTCTGGGCATCTGCGAAATTTTCAGCTACGAAGTAGTCGATATCACTAACAACTTCAAAGTCTCCCAAACGCTTAGGCCACTCGTCGATCGAATCAACGACGATCAAATTCTTCATGCATCTGTCTCTTTCTTCTGAATCAGGAGAAGGTTGGCGTCATACGTCACTACACCAAGAAATATAGAGCTAATAAGTCTTGCTATACTCACAGTGTAGGTGTTCACATCAGAAAGCATGTTAGGAAAATAGGGATCAGTAATCTGCACCGTTCGCGCTTCAATATCCAAACCTGTAAGCACCACAAAGTGACCAGAGGGCCTCCCTTTGATGTCATGATGTTCTCCCGTTTTGGGATCTTCGCGCATACTTTTGTAGAGATAGGTGGCGCTAAGTCCAGCAATCACTGGTCTACCATCTCGCATAAGCGACTCAAGCAGTTCGATAGTGAGATCCCCGAACCTGAGTTTGCCCCCGTTCTGGATATACTCCATGTACCCGTCACTAGCCGTCCTTAGCTTGCGATGCTTCTTCACTTGTCGCTGTAACTTCAGTTTCTCAAAGATCTCTGCCTCTTGCAATCCGAACCAAGAAGGATCGAATATGTTTACATTAAACGACCAAATTTCAGCTTTATACCCATGTTGGAGAGCGTGAACCCCTAACCAAGAAGCATAAGTTCCACCTGTTTCCAGCATCGGAACCTCAGAAATCACATCCTCTAGCCGCCTCTTATCGTTGTAAAAGCCATAGATGGAATGAAGGCAGGTTGGGCCGCATGTGACATCATCGGGCTGTTTGCGAATTGGCAATTTCACCCGAATCTTCTTTGTTTCAAGAGCCATAGCCAAACCTCCCTCGGAACTCTTACCGAATCGGCAAAGTTGCTTTCGGACTCATCCTGAAAAAATGAAGGGGGAACCTTTAAAGTTTACCACGGTTCCTCCGAATACCTGAGTGGTTGAGACTCTTTAGCAAGGAAAAGGATGATGCAGAGTTTACTTATCACGATTATAACTCTCGCGTTGTGGGGCAAAACCCTAGAGCTCAAGGCTCAGATGGCGAGTGTGGTGCCGCCTGCTTCGCAAAGTGGGCCTTACAGCGAAGAGTCTTCTTCTTCTGCAGTATTTCAGCTCTCTGTGAGCTATGGATTTCCTAAGTTCACCCTAGATGTCGGGGGAACTAGAACGCTGAGCAAAGCTGCAGATCTCGATGCCTATGAAGATCAAAAGCCAATTTCAGGGACGTTTAAAGGAGGAAGTTCGCTCGCCACGCGAACAGTAGCTTCTGTCCTGTTTGGACAAAAAGAAAATAACTTCTCGCTTGGATTTGGACTCGAGAATTTAGAGTTAGGACTCAGAGATCGAATGACCAAAAGTCCAAGTCAGGCAAGCTTTGAACTGAACTCACTCATCTTAGAAGGAGGTGTTCAGAAAAATATGAACCGCTGGGGCCAGACTTCGCTGCGAATCAGCCTTACCCAAGGTCTGAGCGGAAAACTCCAGACGCGCTACCTAGCCTATCCAACTTATCAGGATTCCCCAAGCACCTACGTAAGTATCTACGACAGCATAAAGACAGCTAGTCGTCTTGGTATTTCAGGTCAGTATCTCTTTTACTTAGCACCCGCATTTGCTGCAGGTCTTTATACATCGGCAGATTATGGAACAGTCGCTTTTGAAGATCGCAATACCAAGTCGATGATATTTGGATATAACTGGGGTTTTACCGTTCTTCTGCGCATGTAAAAACGCCAGAGCATCCCTGCTTCTGGCGTTCTACGAAGTTCTTTCTGAAAAAAGAACGACTCGTCAATGAAGCTCTAGATAGTTCCCAATCGCTTCGGCTGCTTTACGGCCCTCAGCAATCGCCCAAACTACGAGGGATTGTCCTCTTCGCATATCACCTGCGGCGAACACTCCCGGGATGTTGGTCGCGTAACTCTTCTCATCAGCGCGTACATTACCGCGCTCACTTAGCTCAATACCAAGCTCCTCAATCGCACCTTCGGTCTCTGGACCCAGGAAGCCAACCGCGATAAAAGCGAGTTGGCAAGGCCACAGCTTTTCTGAGCCTGGAACGACCTCATAGCGACGCTGTCCTTTTTCATCGGTGAACCAAGCAAGCTCCCGCGTTACCAGACCTGTAAGCTGACCATCTGCATCTTTCTCAAAGCGAACAGACTCGAGAGACCAGTGGCGCGAGCAGCCTTCCTCATGAGAGGTTGAAGTCCGCAACATATGAGTCCACTGCGGCCAAGGAGTTTCTGCGGGACGCTCGTTCCAACGGGGATATTTTGCGAGTTGTGGCGGTTGTGGCATGATCTCAAATTGAGTCACACTACGCGCACCTTGGCGATTCGAAGTACCCACGCAATCGGAGCCAGTATCTCCTCCACCGATCACCACCACATCCTTGCCCGTAGCAAGAATAGGCAAGCTATCGACCAAAGAATCACCGAGAACGCGACGAGTCGATTGAGTCAAAAATTGCTCAGCAAAATACACTCCCTGCGCTTCTCGACCAGGAATCGCAACATCTCTCTTTTTGGTTGCACCGCATGTCATCAACACAGCATCGTTTTCAGAACGAATCTGAGAAAGAGGCAAGTCTTTGCCAACATTCACGCCGCAACGAAACACGACGCCTTCATCTTCCAGCAAACGCACTCGCCGCATGACTTTTTGCTTATCGAGCTTAAAGTCGGGGATTCCATACATCAAGAGCCCACCTGGGCGATCAGCCCTCTCGTAGACTGTAACGAGATGTCCCTGACGATTCAGTTGTTGGGCGGCCGCAAGACCCGAAGGGCCACTTCCGATAACAGCCACTTTTTTACCACTGCGAATGGCTGGGGGTTCTGGCTTAATCCAGCCTTTGGCAAAACCCATATCGGCAAGGCTCATCTCAACAGCCTCGATCGACACAGGATCTTCTGTCAAACCGAGAACACAAGAAGTCTCACAAGGAGCAGGACAGATGCGACCGGTGAATTCGGGAAAATTATTTGTTGCCAGCAAAGCCCTCAGGGCCGCTTCATAGTCTTTTTCCGAAGTTAAATGGTTGAATTCGGGAATCACATTCCCTAGAGGACAACCATTATGGCAAAAAGGAACACCACAGTCCATGCAGCGTGCGCCCTGCCTTCGGAGTTCCTCCTCTTCAAGTGGGGACATAAACTCTTTATAGTGCTTAACCCGTTGATGCACTGGCTCTTTGCTAGGTATAGCTCGTGCGTAGGTCATAAAGCCTTTTACTTCACCCATGGAGTCCTCCTTGCTCAAGAGCAGCATATGCATCTTCATTGCTCGAAGCTGCAAGTCGAGAAGCCTTCTTCGTCCACTCTTGCCTTTTCTTCTTCATCAACGCTCTATAAGCAGCAGGAACTACGCAAACAAACGATTCACGCTCCTTTGCCCAATGCTCAAGGAGCTGTGCAGCGAGCGTGCTTCCTGTCAAGCGAACATGCTCCTGCAATTGATGTAGGACAAAGGCCTCATCTTCTTCATCCTCAAGCTTCATAACCTCGACTATTTCCGTGTTGACTCTACGACTGAGAAGACCCTCTTTATCGTAGAGGTAGGCATAACCTCCACTCATTCCTGCTGCAAAATTTCTCCCAATCGAACCTAATACGACCACAGATCCGCCAGTCATGTACTCACAGCCATGATCTCCCACACCTTCGACTACCGCGTGAGCGCCGCTGTTTCTCACAGCAAAACGTTCTCCAGCCAATCCTCTGACATAGAGATAACCTGCTGTAGCTCCATAAAGAGCTGTATTACCACAAATTACGTTTTGCTCTGCCTGGCCAGGACTGTCTTCTGAGGGATAGACAGCCAAGCGAGCCCCGGATAGTCCTTTTCCGCAATAGTCGTTGACTTCACCTTCGACCAAGGCTGTTATTCCACGCGCCCCAAAGGCCATAAAGCTCTGGCCCGCAGAACCCTGAAAGTTGAGGTTGAGAGTATCTTCTCCCAGACCTTCCGCGCCGTAGCGCTTGGATATTTCAGAGGACAATATAGTCCCTACACTCCGATCTTCGTTACAAATAGGTAGCGTCTTGTGCAGACTTGTCTTTGTAACGATGGCCGCCTCACACTCAGGAAGCAAAACACGTAGATCAAGAGTCTGGTCGAGACCGTGATCTTGTGATTCGGCATTGCAAATGGACTTCGCTTCGCAGCCCTGAGGCGCAGCTAGAATCGCATCGAGATTGAGCTTTTGCACACGTTCGTTACGAATTTCAGGATTCTTTTCGAGAAGGTCCACTCGTCCAATCATGTCGGCAACTTTACGGAAGCCGAGTTCAGCCATAATTTCTCTGAGGCCTTCTGCTAGGAGGAAGAAGTAATTGATCAGATGCTCTGGTTGACCGTGGAACTTTCTGCGAAGCTCTGGGTCCTGGGTTGCAATACCCACAGGGCAAGTATTCAAATGACACTTTCGCATCATAATACAGCCGAGAGCGATCAGAGCTCCTGTGCCTATACCCCACTCCTCTGCACCCAACAGAGCTGCTATAGCTATGTCACGCGGAGTTCTCAGTTGACCATCAGCTTGTAGGACAACCCGCGTTCTCAGCTGATTTTCGACGAGAGTACGGTGCGTCTCAGCAAGACCGAGCTCCCACGGAAGACCTGCATGCTTGATTGAGGAAATGGGGCTTGCTCCCGTACCTCCTTCATAGCCACTGATCAGAATCACATCGGCTTTGGCTTTTGCAACACCAGCGGCGATCGTACCAACCCCTACTTCTGAAACAAGTTTGACGCTGACCCTTGCTGTACGATTGGCATTTTTAAGGTCATAAATGAGCTGAGCAAGATCTTCTATCGAGTAGATATCATGATGAGGAGGAGGCGAGATCAAAGTGATCCCAGGGGTACTATGACGAACCCTAGCGATTTCTTCATCGACTTTGTGACCTGGAAGTTGACCACCCTCACCTGGCTTCGCACCCTGTGCAATTTTGATTTGAAGTTCGTCAGCATTCACGAGGTAATGACTCGTTACCCCAAAGCGCGCACTCGCAACCTGCTTCACAGAACTGCGACGCAAATCACCATTAGCTGCTGGAGAGAAGCGAACAGGATCTTCACCACCTTCCCCGGAGTTGCTTCGGGCCCCAATCCGATTCATAGCAATCGCCATCGTCTCGTGAGCTTCCTTGCTGATCGAACCAAAACTCATCGCACCCGTCGCAAAACGTTTGACGATACTTGCTGCACTTTCTACTTCTTCCAACGGAATCGATGCCTGGGATGCTCGAATCCGGATAATTCCTCGCAAGTTTAGCTGCTGAACGGTTTGCTCATCTAAGGTTTTGCAGAAGCTTTTAAACTCCTCACGACTATTCAAACGAACAGATTTTTGAAGGCCCGAAATCATGGAAGGGCTATGGAGGTGAGCCTCACTGTCTCGACGCCAATGATAAAATCCTCCCTGAGGAAGAGCTGCGAAGCTATATTTGGGCCGTGGTGCAAAGGCGAGCAGATGACGATGGCGGATATCACTCTCGATATCAGAGAGCTCGATACCTTCGATACGAGTAGGTGTCCAGGTAAAATAGCGATCTACAAGCGCCTGACTCAAGCCAAGGGCTTCAAATATCTGTGCTCCGCGGTAAGATTGAAGAGTCGAAATGCCCATTTTCGACATGACTTTGAGGAGTCCCTCACCAACAGCTTTCATGTAACTGCTCTGGAGCGAAGCAACGGTCTTTTTCTGATCGAATCCATGAAGTTCGGATTTTTGTGCAATTACGGCAAGAGCTAGGTAAGGATTGATAGCTGAAGCTCCGTAGCCCAGAAGGAGTGCGAAGTGATGCACTTCTCGAGGTTCACCACTCTCAACCACGACACTACAGCGCATACGCAGACCATTACGAATAAGAGCATGATGGACTGCCGAGGTTGCAAGAAGAGCTGGAATTGCAGCTTGCCCAGCATCCAAATCTCTATCACTCAATATAACGATACACGCTCCCTCGCTCACGGCCTTGGTAACTGCTGCTGTGAGGCGATCAAGCGCTCGTTCCAAGGTCTCTGCAGCAAGAACATAGCTCGTCGCAACTTTGCTGACTTTAAAATTATCTTGTCCTGCAAATTCAATACGCTGAACGTCGCTATCGGTTAACAATGGCTGCTTGAGGCGAAGAACGCGACAGTGCGCGGGTGTCTCATCCAGAAGATTCTGTTCGCCTCCAAGATGAGTTGAAAGAGACGTCACCAGTTCTTCCCGAATCGCATCGATAGGTGGATTGGTCACTTGAGCAAAGAGCTGTTTGAAATAATTGTAGAGCAAAGGCCGTTGTTGAGACAAAACGGCGATTGGGGTGTCATTACCCATGGAACCTACTGGTTCTTTGCCATCATTGGCCATAGGGGCTAGGACGACTCGCAGATCTTCTTTCGTGTACCCAAATGCAAGAAGCTTCTGCTGAAGACTGGCATCTGTCTCAGCGGGATAGGCTGCAAAATGAGGGACTGGCAACTCGTAGAGATGACGACGTTGCTCAGCAAGCCACTCTCCGTAAGGCTGCTGTGTAGCAAGAGACTGTTTGATTTTTTGATCAGGCAAGATCACGCCTTGCTTCATGTCAACCACAAACATACGACCAGGACTTAGGCGTCCCTTGTGAACGATTTCTTCGGCCTTGCGATCGACAACTCCAGCTTCGGAGGCCATGATCACGTAACCATCGTAGGTGACCCAGTAACGACCGGGCCTCAAACCGTTTCGATCGAGGATAGCTCCGATGTGATCACCCTGCGCAAAGCCAACAAACGCCGGCCCATCCCAAGGCTCCATGAGGTAAGAGTGATATTCGTAGTAATCCTTCAGATCTTCAGCCATTTCGCTATGCTGCTCCCAGGGCTCGGGGATGAGCATTGAGAGCACTTGTGTAAGCGGTCGCCCTGTTTGAATCAAAAACTCGACAGTATTGTCCAACATCGCCGAATCACTGACACCTGGCGTGCAAATTGGCCCCATACTGTCAAGGTCAGGTTGTAGGCCCTCACGCTTCAAGAGATAACTACGCGCATGCATAGCATTCATATTTCCGCGAAGAGTATTGATCTCACCATTGTGGCAAAGCATGCGGAAAGGTTGTGCTAGAGGCCAAGACGGCATCGTATTGGTACTAAAGCGCTGATGGACCATTGCAAAGGCGGAAAGAAAGTTTGAATCTTGGAGATCTAGGTAATAGCGAGCAAGATCCTTGGAAAGAATTAGACCTTTGTAACAGACAGACTCCAAAGAAAGGCTCACAACATAAAAGCGATGCTGCTTGAGACCGTAGCGTTCTCGTCCTTGCTGCTCTAGACTTTTTCTGAGCATAAAAACACGCCAGGAGAGGGAAGCAGAGTCAGTGCTTCCTGCATCGACGATCACGATCTGACGAATGTTCGGTTCTCGTTCTTTAGCGATAGGTCCAAGCACTGAAGAATCAACTGGCACGTCCCTAGTGAACAGTAATGCCAAGGATCGCCGTTGTGCCTCAACTGCAATTTGCTCGATCCAATACTCCTGCTCCGCAGTTTCTTGGGGCAAAAACAACATTCCAAGAGCGTATTCACCTGGAGCAGGTAGGTTTTTGCCCTTTTCCTGAGCAGCAGCCTCGAGCAGCTTATGTGGGATTTGAACGAGAACCCCAGCACCATCACTGGTCTTATTGTCGGCAGCTCGACCGCCCCGGTGATCTAGGCGCCGCAGAATTTCTAGCCCTTCGTTTACAAGCTTGTGAGATTTGTGCCCGTGCAAATTGGCGATAAAGCCGACTCCACACGCATCGCGCTGAATATCGCGCGGATCATCCAGCAACGCTTTATCGAATTTCTTTTCGACCATGGGGCACCTCTCAGAAAGGGGTAGAAGCTTTGACTCTTAAAAAAGTTGGCCAGGAAGCCTAGAACTCTTTGTGTCGCACGACAGCACCTCAGTTTCGGTTAGTTTCCGTCCCTTGTGTGTTATTCAAACGCTGTGCATAAATTCGATGGTACTAGCGATTTCGGCTCGGAGTATAACCACAAGAATATCGTAGTCGCAACTTCATATTCGACGAGTAAACTGTGCGCTCACTACGGGTCTCACATTATGGTAACACTGTGGTAAGTAAAGCTTCCTGTATAGATTTCAGGAATTCAATTTTTCTAAACTAGTGGGGTAAACCTCTTGCTTACAACGCTTTGGTAGGGTTTTATGTACGCTGAAGTCGCTCTTACATATATTCATTTTAAGCGTATATTTTTATTTAAAATGCAAATAAAAAAACGAGCTCGCAGCTGTACGCCCAGCCTTTCATCTCCCAAGTTTTCGTAAATTTACTACGGATTAGAGGTCTAATATCCTACTTTGGTGTAGGAACCTCGCTCTCAGAAAACGCCTCGATGAGAGTGGGGAAATACAGCTGAACAACTACGCCTCCCTGTTGCAGTTCAATCTACAGGTGAGCCTTAACATTCTTCAGCAGAAAATGAGCGCGAGTTTCAAGTTCCTGACAAAGCCCGTCCGAGACCTCTTGACCAGGAGTTCAGGAGAACAGTGTCAACAATATCCAGTCTTCGCCAGAATGTTCAGCCCATCTAGCCCACCAAGGCAAACCCTTCAAAGAAAGTCGGGATCTAGGCGACAGAAGCTTCGAAAGGCTTTTTCAAAAAGAGAGGTTCTTCTTGAGCAAAAATGACACACAGCCCTCACATGACCTGTAAGTATCGGATATTTAGAGATTAGATCCTCTAACATCCCTCAAGGACATCTTCTTTCCCTTTACTAAAAGACTAGGATTTCCATAGGGCTTCGCATAAGATTGGCGGCGAAGTAGAATGAGAATTGTATGTCTATTCAGCAGACTTTCTGAAGAACACTCCGATCCTCCCCAGCATTCAGGCGAAGTATGTCATTGTCCCTCAAAGATCGTTACGAACTCACATCTAAACTTGCCCCCCTTTATGAAAAGATGGGCAAGAGCATCACAGTAGGCGCAGTTCCCTTTCGCGCTCAACTCAACCCAGAAGAACAAGCAGTACTTAAAAAAATCATAAAAAAACTTCAGCTAGGCACTCACACGCCAGCGACACTCATGGCTGAATATTTAGGTCAAAAACCTGAAGCCCCAGCACCACAACCACCACAATTTCTAAAAAAAGATCATGGTTCCAAAAAGCCTCATGAGGGTAAATTTCCGAAGTCTCCCAAACAAGCGTCTCCTAAAATTACAGAAGCTCGTAACGAAAAGAAGCAAGCTAAAGCAGCCCGCAAGCGCCAGCAAAATGCTCTCGAACTCGCGCTGATCGCTGCACTTCGTGAAAACAGAGAATTTTCGGATTATGCCAACGTATTCCTCGCAGCTCGCGCTAAAAAGCGCAAGATGATTGCATACCTCGGCCCAACCAATAGCGGTAAGACCCATGCAGCTATGGAATCTTTGGCAAAATCTGCGAAAGGTACCTATCTTGGCCCCTTACGTCTCATGGCGCTCGAAAATTACGATCGTCTACGAGAAAAGGGGATCGCCGCTGGCCTCATGACAGGCGAGGAGCGCATCGATCTAGACCAGGCTACCCATATCTGCCAGACGATTGAAACAGCTGACTTCACCTCGGACTTTGACGTCGCTGTTATAGATGAAATTCAACTTTTGACAGATAAAGATCGTGGTGGCTATTGGCTCAATGCAGTGATGGGAATCGCTGCAGATAAGATCTATCTCTGCGGTGCCCCCGTGGTGGAAGACATCCTCCGCGACCTAGCAGCTCTAACAGGAGACGAGATAGAGTTCGTCTATACCGAACGCAAAACTCCTCTTGTCTTTGCCGAACACCGCGAGGATCCCCGCAAACTACCAGAGCCTGGCACTGCTTTTATTGCATTCTCACGCAAGAATGTGCTCCTTTGGAAAGATATGCTAGAGGGTTCAGGAGCTAAGGTGTCTGTAGTTTACGGTGCCCTTTCTCCAGAGGTGCGCAAAGAGCAATCACGCCGCTTCCGTGAAGGTGAAACCGATTATCTGGTAGCCACCGATGCGGTTGGTATGGGGCTTAATCTTCCCATCCACAAAGTTTTATTTACTGATGTAGAAAAATTTGATGGAGAAGGGTTTCGTCGTTTGCGACCGCAAGAGGTTAAGCAGATCGGCGGACGCGCAGGTCGCTACGGTATATCGAACGAAGCGGGCGTCATCAGCAGCTATGTTTCTCAAGACCTTTATTTCCTAAAACAGTGCTATCATGCCGGCGAGCCAGAAGTGGGTCTGACTGACGTCCATATGAAGCCAACATCAGCCCACATTCGTAAAATATGTGAAAGTTTTAACGACTTTCATCTCGAATTTGCCCTCCGCAAATTTCAAAAGATCGGTCACGAAATTTTTGCTGTCGATATATCAGAAGACGAGCTCACCGTTGCAGAAAAACTTGATCGTATCTTCGGGGCAGAGCTATCTACACTCAGCAACCGCTGGTTTTTTAGTATTGCACCCTCAGACCCTAAGAACGAAGATGCCTTCCACTTTTTTCTAGATCTCGCTATAGCATACAAAAAAGTGATCTTAAAAGAACGAGCGAGTGTTGAACTCACTCTATATGCTGACGAGAGAGCTTCTCTAGAGTTTGCAGAGACTCAAAGAAAATGCCTGACGCTCTACCTGTGGTTTGCCAACAAGAGAGCCGATGTTTTTGTTGATAAGGAAAAGGCTCAAGAGCTTGCAGCTTTTTACGACCAGTTGATCAATAAACTGCTTTCACACTCTTCTAGCAAGAAGAAAAAACGCTATAATGGCTTACCATTGGTCTTTTGCAAGTACTGTAAAGCTATGATGCCACCTTTTTCAGCTTTTGATGTCTGTCGAGATTGTTACAACAGTCGCCGATAACATGCCATTTAATCTAGAATTCGACGTTCCGGTGAGGAGCAAAAAACCACATGCTCCTTGCCTCAATCCAAGCCTTCCCCCTATACTGAGGCCACTTGCGTGTCATGAATTGTCGGCTTTCGAGCCGTTTCGATAGGGTGAAAGTATGGAAATCGAAGAGCTCAAGAAAAGTATCAAACGTCCCAAAAAAGCTATAGTCACTGGGGGTATGCCCTACGCCAACGGCCCACTTCACCTGGGTCACCTTGCGGGAGCCCTCGTACCTCCAGATATTTATGCTCGCTGGATGCGCATGTTGATAGGCGCTGAAAATGTACTCTTTGTCTGTGGAACGGACGACCACGGTTCCACCAGTGAGCTCGCAGCCTTGAAAGCTGGGAAGCCCATTCGAGAATTCATCGACACCATTCACGCTCAGCAAAAAAAGACTCTCGATCGTTACGGTATTGGCGTTGATATCTATACGGGAACCTCCAGACCAGAATGCTTCCCTATCCATAAGCAAACATCGCAGGATTTTCTGAGTAAACTCCTCTCCAAAGGACTGTTAGAGCCACGCGTGGATCGCCAGTGGTTCGATCCAA
>JACCDP011182315.1_pt1 | contig 20484 bp, 16 predicted proteins | sample 7445841 | NCBI WGS metagenome assembly JACCDP01 (sample SAMN15323441, study PRJNA562643) | freshwater metagenome | isolation source: river surface water | place: USA:Blue River Watershed | collected 2017-08-17
CCAAAAGAGCATTTTGATTTTAGAAAAATCCAACTACGCGAATGTGGGCATCAGCGATGTACTGGATTGGCAGTAGTTTATTTAGGGTCTAGGTTTGAATGCTTTGGGAAACTTTTCTACGATGTCTTTGCACGACCGTGACCGCCAGGCTCGGTTGGTTTTCTGCTAACAGAAAGTTTTGATGTTGGGGGGAAAGGTAGGGTAAAGAATTGATTACTAAAATTGACGATTACCCCTTTTTAGGGGTATTGCGCGAATAGTAGTTTTAAGTTACATTTGTTACTTAAGATAAATTTTAACGAATATCTTTTAACATACAAATAAAAATAAATATTTTACAATTTAGGCGTTATAAAGATTGCTAACAAAAAACAATTATGGATAATTCAACAAGCTCAAAAGATTTAAAACTTAACAGTGTTATCGAACAAATTTATGAAGGCGATTATCAATTACCTGAATTTCAGAGAGACTATATTTGGAAAGATCCAAATGTAAAAGGTTTATTTGAATCAGTCCTTCTGGGACACCCTATTGGGTCAATTTTATTGCTTGAACTGAACAAAGAGAATCCACTTTTAGCATGGGTTAATTTTAGCGAAATAATTCCACCTGAAATAAGACTTTTTGATTACAAGGGATTAAACAAAACACCACCAAAATACCTAGTACTTGATGGACAGCAGAGGCTCACCTCTTTAAGCAGATTAACTAATGGAACTGCTGATAAAATCTGGTATTTAAATTTAAAACTATTAAAAGAAAGCTGGGAGAAGTTTGGTTGTCCAAATTCAGAAAAAGATATAAAGAATTGGATTGAACTTGGGTTGGATATTTCAAGTGCATTATCAAAACAAAATAAAACATCAGACCCATTAAAAGATCTTCGGGGTAAAAACAGAAAAATGCCGTTAAATCTTTTGTCTGATAAAACTAAGTTTACAAAAGAAATTAATGAAGTTCGTGATCAAATAAATCAAACTGTTACCGAAAAAAATTATGAAATTAAAAATCACAAAAAACTTAATATCAAAAAAAGCATTCAAGAACTCCAGGAAATAGTCGATGAAAGTTCTGTTTGGCTTAAGTTTTTATCAGCCCCTGTTAACCGTCTGTTTGATAATTACTTTAACTATAACATGCCTTCTGTTATAGTCTCAGAAAAAATGGGAATTACTGGAGTATGTAAAGTGTTTACGAAAATAAATACAACGGGTATTGCACTTGGTGCATTTGACTTGTTAGTTGCTGTAATGTATCCAAAGGATATAAGAGTTAAACAAATGTTCGATGAAGCCATTGAAAAATATCCATTAGTTAAAACACTTGATGAAAACCCTAAAAGATATCTACTTCAAACAATTGCTTTATTAGCAGGAATAAGCCCCAAAACAGCTTCTTTACCTGAATTAATAAAGCCAAATCACATAAATGATTTCTGGGATGTCGCTTGTGAGTGTTTAGAGGAGTCTTGCCGACAATTAGATATGAACTGTGGGTCTGCTCTTCAAAATGGATCTGATAAATACCTCGTATATTCTCCATTAGCGGCGTCAGCTGCTGTAATTCTCAAAGAATTCCCGCTTGATATTAAAGACAAAACAGTTAGTCTTCTTCGGAAGCAAAAATTGAAAGCATGGTACTATGGTGCGGGTGTCGCGGACAGGTATAGTGATGGTACAGATGCTAAACAAAATCAAGATATAAACGAAATGAGATTGTGGTTCAGTTCGCCTTCAATGGATGATAATATTCCATCTTGGTTAAAAGAACTCTGGGGTGATTTTAATGTTTCAAAAGGCGGTGCTTTAGGTAAAGCAATAATTTCACTTATTAATTTCAAAGAACCAAAAGATTTTTATGAAGATAAGCCCGTTGGACCAATTTCGACAATGCCATGTGACTTACACCATATATTTCCAAGAGCAGCTCTGCGTGATCAAGTGATGAAAGCCAGGGGAATAAAAGATAAAGAAAAAGCAGAAAAAATAATTAAAACAGAATTATCTGTCGATTCTATTTTAAATCAAACTTGGATATATTCTGACACAAATCGTAATATCATTTCAGATAAATTACCCTCTGTGTACTTAGATGAAATTATTAAGCAATACGGGGGTGGCACAGTAGGCAAAAAGAAATTAGTTGAAATTATGCAAAGTCATTGTATAAATGCAGAAGCTGTAGATGCACTATTAAAGGATGATTTTAATACATTCTTCAATGAGCGTAAAAAAACAATTATGTATGAATTTAAAACAACTGGTTTTGTTCAAAATATCATTGATCAACAACCTTCTGATGATGATGATGATTAATTATAATACCTCACTTAACTTCAAGAATGAATTATTGAGACTCTTCAGTGCTGCATAAATGCAATTTCACTATATAAATTGATTAAATAGAAAAACTCTGCAAACAAATGCAAAATAATACAATCTAAAAAATAGTTTATAATCGAAACCCCTTTTTAGGGGTATTGCGTAGCTATTAATTTTAATATACATTTGTTGAGCATGTTATTAAAAGAGCCTCTTTTTATTCCTGGTAAAATTTATAACCGACGTAAGGATATTCATGAGGTGTTTGGTGGCAATTGGCAGAATGGGATTGTGACTAGTTCTAAAATGCCTTACATTTTTATTTTTACTGGTAGTAAAGGCAAGGTTCATGGCTATCAAGATGGTTGGGATAACCCTAATGTGTATTCTTATACTGGTGAGGGCCAAAAGGGTGACATGCAATTTACGCGTGGCAATTTGGCGCTTCGTGAACACATAAAAGAGGGTAAACGTGTTTTTTTATTTAAGGCTTTAGGGCATGATGGTTTGGTTGAGTTAGAAGCTGAAATGGAGTTTATAGATTTTGGTTATTTTAGAACTTTAGATACCGATGGCAAGGAGCGAAATGGTATTAAATTCTTATTTAAAAAAGTTGGCGCTTCAATTCCTGTGATTAATGATCTTTTACTAGCAAGTGATGTTGGTATTCCTGAATCGTTTATTGAAACCACTGAAAAAGTTGGATTATTGACTACAAGGGTTGGACAGGGTTTGTATAGAAAACGTATAATTCACCGCTGGGAATACCAGTGTGCCGTAACTGGTTTTAATAAACTTGATACCTTAATTGCCTCTCATATTTTACCTTGGGCAGATTCCACTAACGAACAACGCTTAGATGTAAATAATGGCCTCTTATTATCCCCTACTTACGACGCCCTCTTCGACAGACATTACATCAGTTTTGAAAACTCTGGCAAAATTATTTTATCAAACAGCATAAGCCCTAAAGCCTACGAGTCTATTGGGGTAACAGGGAAAGAGTTGATTCATAAATTAAATAGTGATAATCACTACTATTTAGAAAGTCACCGCTTAAAATTAAAATAGAATGGCTACAACAAAGTTTGCTACAATAAGATACCAAGCTCTTGATCGTTGTTTCTCGAACTTCGGTCGCAAATATGATATTAATGCGTTGGTAGATGCATGTAATGATGCGATCAATGAGTACTATGGAGAATCTGGTGGCATTAGTAAACGTACAGTTTATGAGGACATCAATTTTATGCAGAGCCAACAAGGATGGTTGGTTGAGTTAGAGAAAATAAAACAAGGAAAACAAGTATTTTATAGATATGCTGATCCAAATTATTCAATTAACCAACAATATTTTAATGAAAGTGAAATAAATCAATTACAAGAAACAATCTCAATATTAAACAGATTCAAAGGAGTACAGCAATTCGAATGGTTGGAAGAAGTGAAATTAAAAATGGAAACTGCTTACAAAATAAATACGGACAGTAAGCCTATTGTTGGTTTTGAACAAAATCCATTTCTGAAAGGATTAGATCATTTTTCAAAACTATTCCAAGCTATCGAATATAAAACGGTATTAAAAATAAAATATCAAGGATATAAACAAGTAAAACCAGTTGAGATGATTATTCATCCCTATTTTTTGAAGCAATACAACAACAGATGGTTTTTATTTGGATTAAATGGTGAACTAAACGTAATATCCAATTTAGCATTAGATAGAATTATTGAGTTCAGTGAAACTACATTAGAATTTAAACCAACAGAAATAAATTTTGATGACTTTTTTGAAGATGTTATTGGTGTAACAGTAAAAAATGATTTGGAACCTAAAAATGTGTTATTAGAGTTTACAAAAGAAAGGTGGGATTATATTGAGAGCAAACCAATTCATGGATCACAAAAGGTTATAAGACGTGAGGAAAATACTGTTGTGATTCAACTGGAAGTACAAATAAACAAGGAGCTTTCAAATATAATTTTGGGGTTTGGTGCAGATGTAAAAGTACTTGAACCAACAGAGCTTGTAGAAACAATTAAAAGTAAAATAAAATTGATGAATGAAAAATACAATTAACGATTGCAGATACACTGCACACATGGATTATAATTTTGTGTCGTTAATTTATTTGAAAATATATGCCAGATACTAATTTAAAAAATATTGAGCTTTCGGATTTAGTCCAAAGGACTTGGAGACCATTTAATGCACTCCGAAATGAACCTATTGACTCTAGTGAATATGGTGTGGTGCTCTATTTGTTAAATTTAGTTCATTTTGGTTATCTAAATAATATTGATCAATCTAATCGTTCTTTAAAAGAACTGATAGAAGAGTCGGTAATTAAAGGTGAAGGAGATTATAAAGATGTAAATAGACAGCTTTATTATCACTTTGATCACATAATTAAATCTATTTCATTAAATGGACTTAGAGAAATTCTTAACGGTATAGCTAATTTAGATCAAGGTTTACTTTTAAATAATTACGCTATTGTGTTTGAATCAATACTACATGGAATAAATAGTTTTCAAAGACGTGATATTGGAGCGCATACTATTCCAAAAGAAGTCACCGAGGTAATAGTACATATAGCATCTAAAAATAGTTATCAAACCGTTTACAATCCATTTGCAGGGTTTGGTTCAATTGCATTTGGGTTATCAAATGAAGTTAAAGTTTTAAGTCAAGAGATAAACCCAAAAATTTGGGCGATTAGTCAACTTCGTTTGTTAGCGCATAATAAATCAAACGACTATTCTATTACACTTGACAACTCAATTGACCATTGGAATCCAAATAATTCCAAATATGATTTAATTGTTTCGGCTCCGCCATTAAGTTTGAGATTGAATGCAGATGAAATTCAAGGTAGATTTGGGCACATTAGAAATTGCGAGCAACTACTATTGGACAAGGGCTTAGAATGTCTAAAAAGTGATGGTAGAATGATTGTATTATTACCGCAAAATATTTTGTTTGGAAGAATGGATCTTGAATTAAGAAGATACATAATTGAGCAGGATTTGTTGGAATACGTAATAACAATACCAAATAGAGTTTTGGACAACACAATGATAGCTTCGGTTATACTTGTATTAAACAAAAACAAGGTAAATAAAGCTGAGGTTTTTTTAATTGACTGTAAAGATTTAGTAGTTAATCAAGAACGAGACACTAAACTTAATAGTGAGTTATTGATTAAAATAATCGATGAGGGAATTTCAGATAAATATTTAAGAAAGGTTGCAGTTAAAAGTATAGAAGAACAAGGGTTTGATCTTAATGTTCCACGATATTTCCTACAAGCTATTGAGGGTATTGAACTTGGTTTGAATGAATTAACTACTCGAATTATTGGGGATAGAATAACCAATTCGGAAACTGGTAAATTTATCCGTATTCGCAACCTCGCTGATGATATGATAAATTCTAAATTGAATCTTAATTCAGTTGAGGATGTAATTATTCCAGATCACACACGCAAAATATCCGAATCGTGTTTATTAGTTGCATTACGTTGGAAGACTCTTAAACCTACAATATTTGAATTTTCGGGCATCCCTATTTTTGTTTCAAATGATATTCTTGCCATCAAAATTGATGAAAATAAATTGGACTGGGTATACCTGACGCATGAATTGAATGCCAATTATATTTTAGAACAATTAAATTACTTATCAGCTGGAGGCGTCATTCCTTCTTTAAAACGGGATGATTTTTTTAAATTAAAAATAGAACTTCCTGCTTTGGCTGAACAAAAGGCAAAGTCGAGAGGTGCAATTGAAGCCTATTTTAAATCACGTGAAAATGAATTAGAACTTGCAAAAAAAATGCAGGGTCTGAAAGAAGATTCTACTAGAGAGTTTCAGTCAATTAAGCATACTTTTCGTCAGTATTTATCAGCATTAAAATCAAATGTGATAGGAACTAGAAAGTTTATCTCAAACAATGATGGCAACCCGATTTCATTGAATATGATATACAGTCATAATCTAAATCAAACTTTCGGTGATCATCTGGAAAGTCTTAATAATTTAATTGAAGACTTGAATAAGTTGCTTAGCAATGATGTTGAACTATCAACTGATACAACCGAAATGAATTTGCTAACTCTTATAAGAGAGGCACAAGGGAAATTCAAAAACGAATCTCAATTTGTTTTTGAGGAGATCGAATTTGATGAAAGCTCATATACTGATATTGATGGAAACAATATTTTGCCAATCGTTAAAATAAACGTCAATGATTTTAATATTCTATTTTCAAACGTGATCACAAATGCTATCAAACATGGCTTTAAAAATTCGAACAAGAAAAATATCATAAGGATATTTGTCGGACTGGAGGAAGAAATGTGTGTGATCGAGATTTCCAATAACGGCAAGCCAATTCCTGAAGATTTTACACTAAAGCATTTAACTACGAGGGGTGAGAAAACTACGGATAGCGATGGTATTGGATCTGGTGGTGCAGATATGAAATCTATTATTGATAAGCATAACGGGACTATGGATATTGTCAATGATGAATCCAATGAATACCCTGTGAAATATATTTTTAAATTACCGCTAATAAAACCCAACATTTAATATGAGAATAAAGGTACTTTGGATTGATGATGAGTATAAGAAGCAATTAGATGTTATTGGACATGCTGAGCAGGATGGAATTGATTTGATTCCATTTGAGTCGCATGAAGAAGGCATGTCTGCTTTAATGTCCGATATAAAAGGTTTCCATGCTGTAATATTGGACGCTAAAGTCAAAAAAAACAAGGTGGATACAGTGACAGGGTTATCGGGTTTAGCCGCATCTAGAGATCGATTAATAGAACTCAGTCAAGAAGGAATATACCTACCGTATTTTATTTTCACTGGTCAACCTGACTATATGGATAATGATACGTTTAAAGAGTCCTATGGAAAATATTATATTAAGGGTATCGATAACCAAAATCTTTTTGATGAAATAAAAGACTGTGTAGAGAAGAAAGAAGAATATGTAATTCATAGGGATTATAAAAGAGTATTTGATTTTTGCAATAAACATTTTGACGTTGAGACAAAAAAAACACTTACTAATATATTACAGAGCGTAAGAAAACCTCAAAGTTCTTTTAGTGATGAATTATATTTTACACAGTTGAGGGTAATGCTAGAAAGATTATTTCGTTTAGCAAATAAAATTGGTTGGCTTCACGATAAATGTTTATTAGGTGGGAAAGTTAATTTAACAGAATCTAGCTTGTTTTTAGCTGGTGAGAATACAAAGCATTTAAATATTTATTGCACTGTAAAACATTTCCCAAAAATCATTGCAGAAGGAGTTAAAAATATCCTTTTTGTTACGGGAGCTGCTTCGCATACCTCGGATCCAGATTTTAAAAATAATCTAGATTTACAAGCATATAGACATCTTATTAAAAGCCCTTATTTGCTTTACAGCTTAGCCTATCAATTGTTAGATACTATGATATGGTTTGATGAATATCTCAAAGAAAAAAGCGACTATTCATTAAATGTAAGTTATTGGGTGGAAGAAAAAATGAGTGATGTGGTGATAGGTAAAGTAACTAGAATTGCGGACAATGGTTATGGTACCTTCTTACCTAATAATGACTTTAAAACTCTTTCGATACTGCCGTCACTTGTTAATGAATATAAATTAATTGAAGGGCAAGATATCAAAGTTGGCACAAAAAAAGATGGTGTAAAAACATTAATAACAGAGATAATTTTAATATAAGATATGATCACAGGAGAATTAAAATCACAGATAGATAAAGTATGGGAAGCCTTTTGGACGGGTGGAATATCTAACCCTTTGACCGTAATCGAGCAAATGACTTATTTGCTTTTTATTAGAAGGTTGGATGAATTACAAACAGCAAAGGAGCAAAAGGCAAACTTGTTGAAGAAGCCCATTGAGGAACCGATTTATGATGAATCCAATCAGGAATTACGCTGGAGTAGATTCAAGAATATGGATCCTGAGGTAATGCATAAACTCTTTACCAAACAGGATGGTGTATTTGACTTCTTGAAAAATGTGGGTAGCAAGAGTGCTTCGTTCTCTAAATTTATGAAGGGTGCCACCTTTATGATTCCTACCCCTCGTTTATTAGCTCAAGTGGTTGAGATGATTTCACATATCCCTATGCAGGATCGTGATACTAAGGGCGATGTGTATGAGTATCTCTTGGGTAAGATTGCATCAGCAGGACAAAACGGACAGTTCCGTACTCCTAGACATATTATTCGAATGATGGTAGATATGGTGCAACCAACCATTGAGGATGTGATATGTGATCCGAGTGCAGGGAGCTCTGGATTTTTGGTTACTTCCAGTGAATATATCCGAGAGCATTTTGAGATGGAACTGTTTGATGCCAAAGTGCAGGAGCACTTCCAGAATAAAATGTTTATGGGTATGGAGTTTGACCCAACCATGATTCGTATTGGTGCGATGAATTTGATTTTGCACGGTATCGAAAATCCTCAATTGATGGATGTAGATGCCCTGAGTGAAGCCAATACCAACTTTACCGAGAAAGCAACTTTGGTGTTAGCTAACCCACCTTTTAAAGGTAGTCTCGACCGTGATGCAGTAGATGGGAAAATACTCAATGTTGTAGACAGCAAAAAGACCGAGCTTTTGTTTTTAGCTCTTATTTTAAAAGGGCTTAAACTGGGTGGACGTGCTGCGGTAATTATCCCAGATGGTGTATTGTTTGGAAGCAGCAAGGCGCACCAACAAATCCGTAAGGAGATCATTGACAACCAAAAGTTGCAAGCGGTTATCAGTATGCCAAGTGGTGTATTTAAGCCTTATGCTGGAGTAAGTACAGCTGTGTTGTTATTTACTAAAACCAATAGCGGTGGAACCGATAATGTTTGGTTCTATGACATGCAAGCAGATGGCTACAGTTTGGATGACAAGCGTAACCCAATTGAAGCAAATGATATCCCAGATATAGTTGCCCGTTTCCAAAACCTAAAGGATGAGGCTAAAAGAACCATAACAGAAAAGAGTTTTATGGTTCCTGTGAAGGATATTAGGGATAACAAATACGACCTAAGTATTAATCGTTACAAAGAGGTTGTTTATGAGGTGAAAACTTATGAAAAGCCTACGATAATCATAGATCAAATTGAAACCTTGGACAAAGAACGTGCTGAATTGTTAAAACAATTAAAATCGATGTTGGCATGAGTAAAAAATTCGTAAGGTTTGGAGACCTTTTCGACTATGAAAATAAGTCGAAAATTAAAGCTGGTGATGGATTACAAACAGGTAAATATCCTTTTTATACCTCAAGTAATGAATTGAGTAAATATTTGGATGAATATTCATTTGATAAGACTAGTTTGATTTTTGGTACTGGCGGTAATGCTAGTATTCATTATAGTGATGCACCTTTTTCTGTTTCAACAGATTGCGTTGTAGCAATTCCAATTGATGAAAGTATAATTTACCCCAAATTTGTTTTTTATTATTTGTCAGGTAATATTAATTTATTACAAGAGGGTTTTAAAGGTGCAGGTTTGAAGCATATTTCAAAGGCATTCATAAATGAAATTCAAATCCCACTCCCACCTCTTGCAACCCAAAAACGCATTGCTGAAATTTTGGATACAGCGGATGCATTAAGACGCAAAGACCAAGAGCTTCTCAAAAAATACGATGAATTATTGCATTCTATTTACAGTAACTTAATCAAAAATGTTAATGCGCTTGAAAAGAATTATATTTCAGATGTCATTCCAAGTGGTAAGAACAAAATTCGGTCAGGGCCTTTTGGAAGTGATTTGTTGCACAGTGAATTTGTAAATGAAGGAATAACTGTACTTGGAATTGATAATGTAGTAAATAACAAATTCGAATTCTCAAGGACTAGATATATTACAATTGAAAAGTTTAATAAACTGCAAAGATATCAAGTCTTCAAAGATGATGTATTAGTAACAATTATGGGTACTGTTGGTCGTTCAGCAGTTGTGCCAGAAGATATTGGAGTTGCTATTAACACAAAACATTTAGTGGCTATAACTTTAGATTTTGAGAAAGCAAATCCGTATTTCATTAGTTATGCTTTAACACATGACGACTCAATTTTATATCAAATTAAAAGAAAATCAAAAGGTGCAATTATGGATGGTTTAAATATTGGAATTATTAAGGAAATTGAAGTGTTGTTGCCCTCTGTTACTGAACAAATTAATTTTGCAATTAATTTTCGTTTTATCCAGGAGCTAAAATCTAAAATATCGACTACCCATCAGTCTGAGTTATTTAACTCTCTGATAAATAAAGCCTTTAATGGCGAACTTGTATCATGAGCAATTTTTCTTTCATACCTACCCATTGGGCTAGCATAGCTCAAACGCCTACAGAGGCGGAGCAACATGTGTATGGTGCGCCCTTGTATGCTGCTATGCTATGCCGTAAGAGTTTGGAAGAATGGGTTCGTTGGATGTATGAGCATGATGAAGATTTAACCTTACCCTATGATACTTCGTTAAGCTCTTTAATTCACGAGCAATGCTTTAAAAATGTGGTGGCTCCCATGCAATTTAACCACATTAACCTCATTCGTAAACTGGGAAATGCGGCTGTTCATACCAATGCCAAAATAAAGCCACAGGAAGCGCTATACGCCCTTCAATTATTGCATGGCTTCATTGGTTGGATTACGATGGTATATGGCGAAGAAAAGCCGCTAATTAAGCTATTTGATGAAGCGTTAATACCCAAAGAAGGCGGGAAGGATAAAACCAAGGAAGAACTTCAAAAGATTGAAAAGGCTTTTCATGATCAACAATCGGAGTTAAAAAAACTACAAGAGGAATTAGCCAGCATTAAAGCGCTAAAAGAGCAGAATATTGCTTATATACCACCTCCAATTGACCCTAACGAAGACCTAACCCGAAAGATATACATTGATACCTTATTGCGCGAAGCAGGATGGGATCCATTTGGAGTGAATGTGCCAGAGTACCCTGTTAGGAACTGTATGCCACAAGCCAGTGGCAGCAATGGAGATGGTAAAGTAGATTATGTGCTTTGGGGAGATGATGGCAAGCCTGTTGCGGTTGTTGAAGCCAAGCGTACCAGTAGGGATCCTCGTGTCGGTCAGCACCAAGCCAAATGTTATGCAGATTGCTTGCAAAAAGAATTTGGTCAACGCCCTGTGATATTTTACAGCAACGGTTTTCAAACTTGGATGTGGGATGATACGGATTATGCGCCCAGAGAGGTTTTTGGATTTTATACAAAGGATGAGTTGCAAACACTTATTCACCGCAGGATTTTTAAAAAGCCTTTAGCAAGCCAAAAAATAAACGATGCAATAACGGACAGATACTACCAACATGAGGCGATACGAAAGATAGCCGAGGCATTGGAAAAAAAACACCGTGAAGGATTATTGGTAATGGCTACTGGCACAGGAAAAACACGTGTTGCAGCCTCTTTAATTGACTTTTTAAGTAAAGCGAACTGGGCTAAACGTATTTTGTTCTTAGCGGACAGAAACGCTTTAATCCACCAAGCTCAAAGAAACTTGGTAGAGTATTTACCTAATTTACCTTCAGTTGATTTAACTAGAGATAAAGAAGATGAGAGCAGTCGTATAGTATTCTCCACCTATCAGACCATGATCAACATGATCGATGGGGAAACTGACGGGGACAACCGATTTTACAGCGTTGGTCATTTTGATTTAATTATTTACGATGAAATTCACCGCTCAGTTTACAACCGATACAAGACAATTTTCAAGTATTTCGATGGCATACGAATAGGCTTAACCGCTACACCAAAAAGCGAAGCGGATAGAGACACCTATTCCTTGTTTAACATGGAACCGAACAACCCGACTTATGCTTATGAGTTGGATCAGGCTGTTAATGATGGATTCTTGGTGCCACCCAAAGCAATATCAGTACCAATTAAGTTTCAGCGCAGTGGTATCAAATACGCAGAATTGAGTGATGATGAGAAAATAAAATACGAAGAGCAATTTACCGATCCTATTAAAGGAGAGTTCCCAGATGAAATTGATTCCAGTGCACTAAACGCATGGTTGTTTAATACCGATACCGTAGATAAGGTGTTGGGTCACCTAATGCAAAATGGAATAAAAGTAGAAGGTGGTGATAAGCTTGCCAAAACAATGGTTTTTGCCCGTTCTCACAAACATGCCAAATTCATTGAGGAGCGCTTCAACAAACAATACACTCAATACAAAGGTGAGTTTTTGAAGGTGATTGATTACCATGAGGAATATAAGTACGATCTCTTAAACAAGTTCAAAGGCAAACAAAATATGCCTCAAATTGCTGTGTCCGTAGATATGCTAGATACAGGCATTGATGTGCCAGAGGTAGCTAATTTGGTTTTCTTCAAACCTGTTCGAAGTAGTGCTAAGTTCTGGCAAATGATAGGAAGAGGTACACGTTTATGCAAAGATTTATTTGGCTATGGTATCGACAAAAAAGAGTTTATCATATTCGACTTCTGCGAAAACTTTGAGTTTTTTAGCAACAAACCAAAAGGTATAGAGGGAACATCGGGTAAATCGTTAAGTAAACGCTTATTTGAGTTGAGGTTGAGATTGTCCTTAGTGTTGCAAAGTCAGGACGAAATTGAACTGAAAGAATATGGCGCTTCCATTCTGAAAGAACTTATCCTTCAAACCCAATCTTTAAATACCGAAAGTTTTATTGTTCGTCAACACTGGCGTGAAGTAGAAAAGTACAAGGATGCGAATGCTTGGAATGCATTAACCGATTTAGATGTAAAAGAACTCTTTGATCACATTGCTCCATTGATGACCGAAACGGATCAAGATGAAATGGCAAAGCGTTTTGATGCGTTGATGCTAGATATTCAATTATCCCTATTAAATGCCGAAAAGAAACAAGCTGGGTTGATTCAGAAGGTGGTTAAAACTGCTGGTAAGCTATCAAAAAAGGCAAGTATTCCGTCTGTTGCCCAAAAGTTGGATTACATTCGAGATGCTCAGGATAAAACTTTCTGGCAAGCAGGAGATATACCTGGCATTGAAAAGCTCCGTATTGAATTAAGAGAACTGATTAAGTTTCTGGATTTTGAAGAAACACCGATATACTTTACTTCATTTACCGATGAATTTGAGCCGAACATACTGGAACATCAATTGGTATATGGTTTCAATGATTTGGATGCATATAAACGTAAAGTTGAGCTTTATCTTAAACAGCACAGCAGCCATTTAACCATACACAAGCTGCGCAACAACATTCAGATCACGAAAGGTGAGTTGGACGCTTTAGAACAAATGCTGTTTGAACAAGGTGAATTAGGGACTAAACAAGAGTTCATAAAGGTTTTTGGAGAACAACCGCTAGGCAAATTCATCAGAAGTATTGTTGGTTTAGAAACAAATGCAGCAAAACTTGCCTTTGGCGAATTGTTGGCTGGTAAAACCTTAAACTCGCAGCAAATCCGCTTTATGGATATGGTAATCAATTTCTTTAGTGTTAAAGGCATTATCGAACCTTCCATGTTATTTGAACCTCCATTTACTGATATTGATATCAGCGGAATAATGGGCGTGTTCGATGCGGAGATTTCATCAAAATTCATTGAATTAATCGAAGAAATTAATCTAACTGCTGTTGCTTAATATTTAATGGTAGCAAAAAAAATCAATATTGAAAAAATAAATTCACTTGTTTTTCCTTACTATATGTGATTAAACAACTTGCTATTTTAACATTAAACTATAAAAAAAATATCAGTATACTTATTTTCATAGTTTTTTACAATTCCAATCCTACACACTCCACACTTTTTCACTACCCTTTCCCCTATCTTCGCTCTATGAACAGAGGCGAATGGATGCGTTAGAGCTCTTCACTTTCTTCGCAGATCATGAATGAACGCATCAATGGTTTAAAATAGCAGTCTGGCATTTATTCCCTTTAAAGCATATTGCCTGTGCCATAAACTACTCTCGGTTATTTAAGTTTAGCCTTAAGGTATTCAATATCCTTCTTAATATCTTCTACACCCTCCTTTTCAAGGCGTTTTTCATTGCGAATAAATGAATCCTTAATGCGCGCAATTTCACGTCTCATACTGGCGGCAGACTCTTTGTTAGTTTGTATTGCAACCCTCTGTTTAAGCCCCTCTATTTGGCGCTTATAGTTATCACTCAAAAGTTTGTACTTTTCCTTGTGCTTCGCTAATTTAACCTTTAGCTCGTTGATCTCTGCTTTAATTGCTGCTTTGTCCATGTTATAATTTATTTTACTATTCAGTTTTAAAAAGGTTTAAAAATAGCAAATCAAACAAAATCCTTTGAAATGCTTATTACTACAAGAATATCCAATTTTATCAAAAATACCAATCAAAATATCACCCAATAAGAAATTTTTATTGAGTTGTAAAAAATCAATACTTTTGCTCAAAATAATGAAACTTAATTTTAAAACGCTTACGATTATTTTATTGGCTATAACAGGATTAGTTATGGATCTAATAAGTCATTCAGCTGCAATCATCGAAACACAAAACATTACAGAAAGCCTTGCATACACACAAACTGCAGCAGACACTCTATTATTAGCCAAATCTAGAAGTCAAACAGGACTATTACAACTACTCAGTTTTGCTCTCATTCTATTTGGTGTTTACATGGTAAGAAAAGCCATCAAACGCACCAATCAAATCAAATGCCCAAAGTGTAAAACCTGGTTTAAAAAAGGAGAGCCAGTAAAAGAAGACTTCTTAGGTTCAGAAATAATTAAAAAAAGAAAAAAAGACACTGAATACATTCGAATTGATGGCGGAGAAAAACACAAGATAGAACACGAATACTATGTTAACGAAACACAGTTAAATTACCGCAGTTATTACAATTGCACCAAGTGCAAACAATTGGTGTATATAAACCACCATTGAGTAAGGGTATAAAAGCTCATAGTATTTAGATCATAAAACACATCTCAACAAAACCTTAATTTCTATATCTTCGCTCTATGAACAGACGCGAATGGATGCGCATTTTGGGGATTGGGTTTATTGAATAGAATTACAATCAATCTCATACCATCAAACGCAGATGCGAACGCAACTGCCATGCACTTACACCAGCATAGTAGGCCGCCTCATTCAAAGTCAAGACCTCCTTAGCCAAACCCAAAAACACCAAACGCTTCATACGAACAGGCAATTCCTTGGCTACAAATCTTCCAGGTTCAGTAAACTGGATATGCAAACCTCTATTTTTATACGCCAACACAAAAGCATTAAACACTCTAGGTTTTACAACACCCAAACTAAAAGCTCTATGAACGATACTATACACAGACAAACCCCAACGCTCTTTAAGCAAAACCAACTCATACTCATAAAAATGGGTTCTATCTCCCATTAAATCTCTTCGCAACATCTCTTCAGGATACAAAACCGCTTCAGCAAACAGATTACACAAATCCTCTATAGCCTTTGCACTCAAACCCCGCTTAAACTTCAAAGACTGATGAGCCAATTCATGTAAAGCTATAAACCTTCTCAACACTGCATCATCACCCTCCTTTTTACTAGAACGTCTCAACACAATTAAGCGTTCAGCATCCGCTTCAGCAGACAAACCAAACACAATATCAGGCGCAGTAACATCAAACACCTTATACCCCCTATCTTCCAATAAAGCCACCACATCTGAAATAGGATCATTCCCCAATTGCCAAAAAGCCCGCAAAGCTTTAGCTGCAGCCTCCACATCTAAAGCATTTTTAATCACCTTATCAAACACAAAAAAAACCTTCTGCGCTTTAACATTCAGCAAATGCTCCAACTCGCAATATCTATCAAGACAATCCACCACAGCTGTTTGTATCGCAATATCATCTGACTTCAACAAACGTTGAGCACGCTTCAGATAAGCGACCCTTTTTAACTTAAAATTAAACTTTTGAGCATGGAAAAAATAATCAACAGACACCTTTAATGCATCAGCCAAAGCCAACAAGCCATCCGAATCAGGCTTCATTTTGCCCAATTCATACTTATTCAAAGCCTGTTTAGTCACAGCATTATCCATTTTATCCGCCAAAGCTTGAAGCGATAAACCCGCCATTCTCCTAGCCAACTTTAAACGATTCCCAAAAATATTCTCCATAAACAAGCAAACATTAAATCTATTAAGGTTGACAAATTTACAAATTAAAACACAAAATGTCAACCTAATTCAAACTTCATAAAAAACACAAAACCTCTAAAAACAAAACCTTAATTTCTATATCTTCGCTCTATGAACAGACGCGAATGGATGCGCATTTTAGGGATTGGTGCGGTGCTTGGGGTTTTGCCTAAGCGTTTAAAAGCCCTGCCACTTGATCCACCCGATGGGCCCAACAAAACCATAGTACTGAGTACCTGGTACAACCAATCATTAACCGCCAATGAGGCAGCTTGGAACATCCTTAAAAAACAAGGCAGCGCCATAGACGCCGTAGAAGCTGGCGTACAAGTTTCCGAAAACGATCCCAACAACTGTTGTGTAGGATTAGGCGCTAATCCCGATCGTGAAGGCCACGTAAGCCTCGACGCCTCCATCATGAACCACCAATACGGCATAGGCGCTGTAGCCGCCTTAGAACGCATACAAAGCCCCATACACACCGCTCGTATGGTCATGGAAAAAACACCTCATGTAATGTTAGTCGGTCAAGGCGCTCAACAATTCGCCTTAGAACAAGGCCAAGCCCTCATGCCCAACACCCTCAGTCCTCACGCCCAAAAAGCCTACGACAACTACCTCAAAACCTCGCTCTACCAACCCAAAATCAACATCGAAAAAAGCAGCCCAAGCAACCACGACACCATAGGCATGATAGCCCTCGATATACAAGGCAATTTGAGCGGCGCATGCACCACCAGTGGCATGGCCTTTAAAATGCGCGGCCGCGTAGGCGACTCACCCATCATAGGCGCAGGCCTCTATGTAGACAACGCCATAGGAGCAGCCACCGCCACAGGCCACGGCGAAGAAATCATCCGCAGTTGTGGCAGTTTCTTAGTCGTAGAATTCATGCGTCAAGGCATGCACCCACAAGCAGCCTGTAAAAAAGCAGTAGAACGCATAACACAAATCACCCCAAGAGCACTCAAAGACATTCAAGTAGGGTTTATAGCCATCAACAAAAAAGGCGAACACGGCGGCTACGCCCTCCAAAAAGGATTCGATTACGGTGTAACCACCTACGAAAACGGCTTACAAAAAATAGACAGCGAATACCACCTCAAAGCATGATCACCCTCGAAATAGCCTGTAACTCATTGCAATCCTGTGCAGCTGCAGCCAAGGCTGGCGCACACCGCATAGAACTCTTTGAAAACATTGCAGATGGCGGATGCACCCCCTCTGCAGGCAGCATCAAAGCCAGCCTACATTACGGACTCCCCATCTATGTCATGATCAGACCCAAAGCAGGTAATTTCGTATACAACACCGCAGAAATAGACGCCATGTATACTGACATTGAGATCTGTAAAACACTCGGCGCAAACGGCATAGTATTCGGCTGTTTAAATAAAGACAACTCAGTTGACCAAACACTCAACAAAGCCCTCTTAAACGCCTGGGGCGGACCCGCCACCTTCCACCGCGCTATAGACCGCAGCAACAATTACTTCAAAAGCATAGAACAAATCATAGACCTCGGCTTCGAACGCGTACTCAGCTCTGGCGCAGAAGCCAACGTAAACCTTGGCATCAACAATTTAAGCAAAGCCATACAACTCTTCGGCCAACACATTGACATCATGCCCGGCGCAGGCGTCAACAGCAAAAACATACAAGACATTATTCAAACAACAGGCTGCAAAAGCATACACGCCACCTGCAAAACCACCATACAACACCAAGGCATAGGCCAAACACCTGACTGCGAAACCATCAGCGATGAGGAAAGCATCAGGGAATTGCTGGGGTTAATGGTTATTAGTTAATGGTTAATAGGTTGAATAAATAACTAATAACTTTTCTCTAATTGCTCCCCACCTAATAACTAATAACAAATAACTGATAACTAAATTTAATATGTTTTTGGTGTGTTCTTCCATAGAATCAGGGGGCAAAGTGGGTGAGTGTGAGTGCGAATGCGATATATAATAGCCCCACACTTCGCTCTCATTCTCATTCTCACTCTGTGTTTCTTCCGAACTTGGACGCCAGTCCAATCGAACTTTGACGCAGTCAAATCTTCCCCTCCGCTCTCACTCTCAGTGTTTCCTCCGAATGCTTCCGCCGTAAGCTTTAGCTGAAGGTGGAATCTGTTAATACACAGAAGGAGGATTCTCTCTCTCAGTGTCTCCTCCGAATGCTTTCGCCGTAAGCTTTAGCTGAAGGTGGAATCTGTTAATACACAGGAGGAGGACTACCCCCTTCCCAGCACAACCCCTATACTGTATTTTAATTTTTGAATTTGTTGTGGGCTCAATTTACCCAAGCGCTTGATCAAACGTTTATTGTCTATAGCGCGAATCTGATCCACTAAAATATCTGAAGCTACATTAAGTTGGTCTTTGCGCAAATGCACTCTCAGAATTTGAGCCTCTTTAAACACCTGAGTAGTAACAGGACAAACAATAGTAGAAGGATGAACATCATTCAGTAAATCCGTTTGAATGATCACCACAGGTCTGGTTTTACCCGGCTCAGTACCCATTCTCGGATTCAAATCCGCCAACCATATCTCGTATTGTTTATGCTTCATCCATGAATTGCTCAAACGCATTCAAAACCTCCATAGACTGCTGTTTTACCAGCATAGATTCTTTATGCAACTGCTGTTTCAGCAAGCGCTTTCTATTGAATTGGTTGTATAAACTAACCGCTTCATTGATGTATCTATTTCTGGCCAATTTCATTTGATTGGTCAATTGTTCTGTCTCCTCAAAAATAGCATCGTCGAGTTTTAATGAAAGTACTTTCATGGCATTTAATATCACCACAAAAGTATATACTTTTAGTAAATACTACAATTTTAATTTCAGATAAAATTAAAGCTATGAAAAGCAATCCCAAATCACGATTGATTAAAGGGCTTATTTATTGTGTTTGGTGTGTTCTTCCATAGAATCAGGGGGCAAAGTGGGTGAGTGTGAGTGCGAATGCGATATATAATAGCCCCACACTTCGCTCTCATTCTCATTCTCACTCTGTGTTTCTTCCGTACTTGGACGCCAGTCCAATCGAACTTTGACGCAGTCAAATCTTCCCCTCCGCTCTCATTCTCAGTGTCTCCTCCGAATGCTTCCGCCGTAAGCTTTAGCTGAAGGTGGAATCTGTTAATACACAGGACTCTCATTCTCACTCACCCCTAAAAACCATTAACTAATAACAATTAACTATTAACTGACTCCCCCAAAATTCCCTATATTTGAAAAAACAAACCTCTATTACAATGGAAAACAACATCATTCAACTCGATGCAGCTGCAGAGACCCAAAGGTTCATGGTGAAAGTCTATGCCTGGATGTCTTTAGCACTTGCCATTACTGGCTTTACAGCAGTATTTACCGCAGGCAACGCCACACTATTTAGTTTAATCTTTAGCCAATCATGGGTATGGATAGGCCTCATCATTTTAGAATTCGTATTGGTAGCTTACCTCTCTATCTGGATAGCTAAAATGAGTGCACAACGCGCCACCATAGTCTTTATTCTGTACTCTGTCTTAAACGGTTTAACCCTATCCATTATCTTCTTAATTTACACCACTGGTTCAATCGCCTCTACATTCTTTGTAACGGCTGGCACTTTTGCTGTAATGAGCGCATACGGTTACTTAACCAAATCGGATCTCAGCAAATGGGGTAATATTTTGTTTATGGGCTTAATAGGCATCATCATCGCTTCAATCGTAAACTACTTTATGCAAAGCGAAACCTTATATGCCATTATCACCTACATTGGTGTATTGATTTTCGTAGCCTTAACCGCCTACGACACCCAAAAAATCAAAACCATGAACATCATTGGCAATGAAGGCACAGACGAAGACAAAAAAGAAGCCATTATGGGCGCCCTCACCCTCTACCTTGACTTCATTAACTTATTCTTATACCTATTGAGATTATTGGGCAGAAGACGTTAAA
>JACCDP010259209.1_pt1 | contig 20482 bp, 20 predicted proteins | sample 7445841 | NCBI WGS metagenome assembly JACCDP01 (sample SAMN15323441, study PRJNA562643) | freshwater metagenome | isolation source: river surface water | place: USA:Blue River Watershed | collected 2017-08-17
AGCGCCATCTGCGATTACGACTCGAGAGGCGAGAGCTTTTCTTAGCTCGGAAGGTGGTTTTGCGCTCGTCACGACGTGAAGGTTACCTTAAGGTGAGCGATATGGAGATTTATCAGATCCCACTGCTCAGACGCCCTGTCATGATCGCAGCATTCTCTGGTTGGAGCGATGCTGGCGAAGCAGCTTCTGGCGCTCTTACTCATCTCCTTGAAAATCTAGACCAAAGCGGAAGCGCTGCTCATGCAATTCTGATTGCGGAATATGAGCCTGAAGATTTCTATGATTTCCAAGTAAATCGCCCAATGATCAGCGTCGATGATTCTCTTGTGAGATCAGTGAACTGGCCATCCACTCAAGTGTATGGATTGAGCACGCCACATCTTGAGAATGATTTTGTCTTAGTGCTTGGTGTTGAACCTTCTATGAGATGGAAGACATTCACCTCACTCTTACTTGATCTTGCTGACGATTTAGAGGTAGAGCTCGTTGTCACCATGGGAGCGATGCTTGCCGATGCGCCTCACACTCGCCCAATATCTGTCAGTGGCAGCGGTGGCCATCCGGATATCGCTGCTCGACTCGGTGTTGAGATAAGTAAGTATGAAGGTCCCACTGGAATCATTGGGATCATCAGTGATGGTTGTATGAAACGCGGAATCGATTGTGTTTCCTTGTGGGCTGGTTTGCCGCACTACGCTTCAAATTCCCCATCGCCAAAGGCGACCCTCGCACTTGTAAACGCAGTCGAGGACTTCCTTGACATATCAATCGCACTCGCAGATCTGAGTCACCAGGCGACAGAGTGGGAGAACGAAGTATCGGAGATGGCTCAAGAAGATGCCGAAGTATCCGAGTACGTTAAAGCGCTTGAGGAGAGCAAAGATGCCGCTGAATTCAAGGATGTTTCAGGGGATGAGATCGCGCGGGAACTTGAAAGATTTCTCCGCAGGCAGAACGAAAACTGATTTAAATCGCTAGTCCCAGCAGATCATCTAGAACTCGTGACAACTGACCTGCGGAACCTCCGGAAGACCCCGCTTCGGTTTTGCTGCACCACTCTTCGATGAGTTCGAGAACTCGAACAGTGTCTAAATCATTCGCTAATGCTGCAAGGATCTCAGTAATCAGGCTCTCAGTTGGTGCCACTTCAATGCGGGCAAAGTTCAGGCGTATGCGATCTAAGAATTTTGAGGCTTGTGGAATCTCATGAGACTCCCACATATGGTCGCTTCGATAGTGATGTCCGAATAAGGCAAGTCGAATCGCCATCGGTTCAACGCCTTGGTTGATGAGTCGAGAAACAAAGATGAGATTGCCCAAAGATTTACTCATCTTTGTACCATCAAGGCCGATCATTCCGGCATGAACGAAGAAGCGTGCAAACTTCTGGCCGGTGGCAACTAAACCTTGTGCCGCAGACATATCGTGGTGTGGAAAAATCAAATCGCTACCGCCACCCTGAATATCAATTGCAAACTCATCATCTGGATTTGGTTTCAAATAGTGCAGGGCGATGGCAGAGCATTCGATATGCCAACCTGGGCGACCTACTCCGAATGGACTTGGCCAACCTGGTTCACCATCTCGTTGTGCTTTCCAGACAAGAGCATCAAACGGATCATGTTTACCAGGACGCTGTGGATCTCCCCCGCGTTCGGCGAAATACTCCATCGCAATGGCCTCGGTCAGGTGTGATCTCGAAAGGAATTCTGGATCTAGACGAACACGGAAATATAAGTCGTCCTCGACTTTGTAAGTTGAGTCATTCTTCTCGAGCTGCGAAACGGCATCAACAATAATCTGCATCGCCTCTACGACACCCACATAGTGATCTGGTGGGATGACATGGAGGGCAACCATGTCTCCGCGAAAGAGCTCGATCTGAGATAGAGCAAGATCCTTCCAATCCACGCCATCACGTTCGGCTCTTTCAAGAAGTGGATCATCGATATCTGTGATATTTTCAACGAAAGAAACTTTCGCCCCGCTAAATCTCAAATATCGATTGATAAGATCAAAAGTGACATAGGTGGCTGCATGACCTAGATGTGTCGCATCGTATGGCGTAATTCCGCAGACATAGAGCCGGTAGAAATCTTTTAACGGGAGCGTTTCAACCTTCTGGCTGCTTGTATTGAAGAGTGAAAGAGGAGTTGTAACTCTTCGCCCATGAGGATCCGTATTCAGCGATAAGTTCGCCCACGATTTCATTTGTAAATCCTAATATGCCGGCCAGGGAATTGCCGGCCAATCTTCGCTCGGCAAAGGCATGACAGCGTTTTCTTGCAGTGTGAAAATCCGCCTTTTTGTAGCGTCAATTTCATCTGCAGTCAGATGAGAATTCAACTGTTCTGTATTCGTATCAATAAAAGCGATTGTCTTGGCAAGCATCTCTAATTCTCCTGTCGTCAGAGAATCACCAGCCCATTGCCAGAGAACAGTTCGCAGCTTATCCTCACTGTGGAAGGTGACTCCGTGGTCGCAGGCAAAGAGATGGCCATTTTGGTCTGGCAAAAGGTGACCAATTTTGCGATCGGTATTATTAATGATCGCATCAAAGAGAGCAAGAGATCTTAACTCCGCGCGGTCTTGCGAGAAGTACTTTCCAAGTTCTACTCCCTCGTCAACATCAATCCACCGCTGCACCATACCTAGGCCGGCGGGACCCTCGCGCAGGATTGTCGGTGGCACCAAATCAAATCCTGTCTGATCACTGAAGAGGAATGCTGCATATTCTCGATCTGCGAGTGTTCCATTAGGAAAATCCCACAAAGGTCGTTCTCCGGCTACCGGCTTATAGATTACTTCTATTGTCGACCCTTCATGGTGCATAAGACCAAAAAGTGTTGCATTAGATGCATCAACAAGGCGACCGGTGATCTCAATTTCTCCATGGGTCAGATGGTCAAGACTTTTTTTCACCCACGATTTATCCAGCGCTGTCATCGCCGATAACCGTTAGCACGAGGACAGAGATGTCCTCTTGGATCTATCGGAGAAGTGCAAAATGGGCAGAGTGGACGACCGGCAGCCACGAGAGCCATCGTTCGCTGCGCAAAAGCCTGTGCCATAGATAGATCGAGATGAACTTCAACCACTGGTCCAGAATCCTCATCCTCACCATCTTCTTCATCTTGAGCACGAAATGAGATTTCTATCTCCAGAAGAGATGGATCGAATGCAATCCCAATTGCGCCTACGACGAATTCACTATCGAGTGGGAGTTCGAGCGGTAGATCATCTTGAGGTGCCGATTTCACAGCGCTCAGGGGCGCACTCTTCTTTATCTCTCGAATTATCGTAGTTATTCGCTCAGCCAGCGCAGCAGCTTGAGATTTTTCAGTAGCAAGTGAGATCAGTATGTTCTTCTCTCGAATTTGAAAATAAAACTCACGCTCTCCCGGAGCTCCAATAGTGCCAACGATGAAACGATCGGGTTGCCCAAATGACCAGTGCTGAGAACTCATTGATCTGAATTTCCAGTCGAGCCACCAAGGGCTAATTGATGTGTTCTTGTTGTGGAAGAACCTGAATTCAAGAAACCTTTGGCATCGTTAAAGCGCACCAATCGACTCGCTCCTTCGTCTGTGTCGATGATGGTGATTGAGGCTGGCTCAATCACTAGGCGTTGGAACTGATCCAGATGCATTCCCAAGCAGTGCGCGACAATTGCTTTGATCACATCTCCGTGGCTGACCATAAGTCGTGGACGCTTACCTTTAACAGAGTTGAGGCGATAAAAACCAGATAATGCTCTTCCCTGCATTTCAAGAAGGGATTCTCCATCTGGAAAAACCATCTGACTTGGGAATTGCTCGACGACTTTCCATTGCGATTTCCGTCTCAATGTGGCCAGACTCTTACCGCTCCAGCTGCCGTAATCCACTTCAGAGATAGATTCATCTACAACTAGTCGAGATTTGGCAGAGGCTGATGCGAGCCAAGGATCAATTGTTTCTCTACACCGCTGAATGGGACTCACGGCTATTTCATCAAATTGCGCTCCGCCGATTCGGTTAACTAATTGCAAAGCCTGCTCTCTCCCAGTTTTGCTCAATGCAATTCCTGGAGTTCGCCCAGCCAAAATATTCTTTTCGTTAGCAACCGAATGTGCATGACGTAAGAGAACGATTCGTGCCATTCGCCAAGATTAACGCTCTTTGTCACTGTTGGCTTGCTAGGGTGAGAGCCATGGAAATTAGACGTGCGGGAAAAAGTGGGCTCGAAATATCCCGCCTTGGCCTCGGCACGATGACGTGGGGCCGCGACACCGACACGCATGAAGCCGCTGAACAGATGCGAAGTTATATTGAGGCTGGCGGTAACTTCATCGATACTGCGGCTAGTTATGCCGATGGAGATTCAGAGCGAGTCATCGGTGGCCTGGTTGGAACTTTCTTCAATCGCGATGATGTCGTGATCGCCACAAAGGCTGGTATCTCGTATCCCAATGGCACGAGAACGGTTAACAACTCGCGACACTTCCTTATTGGAGAACTAGAGAAATCTCTCTCGCGCTTAGGCACCGACTACGTAGATATCTGGCAAATTCATTCATGGGATGCAGATGTTGCTCTCGAAGATACTCTCTCGGCTTTAGATTTTGCATACACCTCTGGGAGGGCACGTTATGTGGGAATTTCAAATTTCAATGGTTGGCAGAGCGCTCGAGCAATCTCGCTGCAGGAGGCAAACACGGCAAAGGCCCCGATCGCAACAATTCAGGGTGAGTATTCATTGCTCAATAGATCCCTCGAAAGTGAAGTCCTTGAATGTGCGACACAGCTTGGAATAGGAATTCTTGCATGGTCACCCTTAGGTCGTGGTGTACTTACTGGAAAGTATCGCAACTCAATTCCGGCAGACTCTCGTGGTGCTACACCACATTTTGCAAACTTCATCTCCACATATCTCAATCGTGAGTGTGCTCGAGTTGTTGAGGCGGTAGTCGCTGCCGCTGCCGGTCTTGGTTACTCACCGCTAGAAGTTGCACTGGCCTGGGTACGCGATGCTCCCGGTGTTACCAGCGCTATTGTTGGAGCACGAACTGGTGCTCAACTCCGTGGAGCACTTACGGTCGAAGAGATTGTTCTTCCAGATGTTGTGAGAATCGCTTTAGATGAAGTTTCAAGCGGTTTCTAGGAAGTCCTTAAGAACATTCACGCCAAATCTGAGTCCATCAACTGGTACTCGCTCATCAACTCCGTGAAATAGCGCCATAAAGTCTAGATCTGGATCAAGTTTGAGTGGAGAGAAGCCGTATCCAATGATTCCGATCTTTGAAAGAGCTTTGTTGTCAGTACCACCACTCATTGTGAATGGAACTGGTATTCCTTCTCCATCGTGTTTGATCAACGCTGCACACATGGCATCGACGAGATCTCCTTCAAAGGGGACTTCGAGGGCGATGTCGGTAACGATTGTCTCTATTCGAATATCTGGACCAACAATTTCGCGGATCGTTGCGTTCATCTCATCTTCGTAGCCTGGAAGAAAACGTCCATCAACAACTGCGCTTGCCTCACCAGGTATCACATTCTCTTTATATCCCGCCGACAACATCGAAGGGTTCGTTGTGTTCTGTAACGTTGCGCCAATCATGCGAGAAGCGTTTCCGAATTCACTGAGAAGTGGGCGAAGATCCTTGAGGTCAAAAGGCTTTCCTGATGCCTTCGCAACTGTTTCGAAGAGACGCTTGACTGTTGCGGTGTATCTCTGTGGCCATTCGTAGCGACCAATCTTTGCAACCGCTTCAGTGAGCGTAGTAATCGCATTTTCATCATTGATTACCGAACCATGGCCTGCGCGACCTTGGGCGACCAGGCGCATCCAATGGATGCCCTTCTCTGCAGTTTCAACAAAGTAGAAGCGTTTTGCGTTGGGCAACGTGATCGAGAACCCACCAACCTCTGATATTGCTTCTGTGCACCCTGCGAAAACTTCGGGATGTTCTGCGACCATCCAGCGAGATCCGTAACTACTGCCCGCTTCTTCGTCGGCGAAGAATGCAAGCGTGATTGGTCGCGGAGGTTTATATCCGACCTTCGCCCATTGACGAACTACTGCGATGATCATTGCATCCATGTTCTTCATATCGACTGCGCCGCGTCCCCAGATGAAACCATCTTTGAGAATTCCACCGAAAGGATCGACGCTCCAATCTTCTGCCATCGCAGGAACGACATCGAGGTGTCCATGCACCACTAAACCAGGACGTTCTGGATGAGTGCTTTCAAGGTGTGCGATCACGTTGCAGCGATTTGGCGCGGACTCATAAACTGTTGATTTGATTCCGACTTCAGCAAGTTGGGCCACGACATATTCTGCGACCGCTTTCTCGTCTCCCCTACCTTCTCCAAAGTTGACACTTGGAATTCGGATCAATTCTTGGCAAATACGGATAGTTTCCGCTTCAAGTTCTTCGCGTAGGGCGCTGTTATCTGTAGTCATGGGACTAGTATCCATTAAGAGCGCTCAGGTGTCATTGAATTTGACCGCTTTGCCTTGGACTCGAGGGATTGATATCGTTCATCCTCTTGATCCTCCTTGTGAGTCGAAAGGCTAGTGAAGGTTTTTTGCGGTCAAGGAATTTATACTCGTCCGGGTGGCGGAATTGGCAGACGCGCTAGCTTGAGGTGCTAGTGCCCGCAAGGGCTTCGGGGTTCAAGTCCCCGTTCGGACACGTAATAAGAGTGAGGGTGATCAAGGTGAATGTAGAGCAAGCCTTGTCACTGATTCGCACAATTCCCGATTATCCAAAGCCGGGAATTCTCTTTCAGGACATCACGCCAGTTCTCAGCAATCCTGAGGCATTTAATGTCGTCGTTCGTGCACTTGCAGAAGTTGATCCCGACAGTTCCGTAGTCGCTGGAATCGAGGCACGTGGCTTCATATTTGCCAGCGCTATTGCTGTGGCGAAGGAATGCGGATTCGTGCCGATCCGAAAGAAGGGCAAACTCCCCTTCAGTACATATTCAAAGCAATATGGTCTTGAATATGGAGTCGATGAAATTGAGATTCACACGGATGCTTTTAAGCCTGGCTCAAAAGTTCTGTTGGTCGATGATGTACTAGCAACAGGCGGCACACTCATTGCCGCAATCGAATTGGTGAAGCAAGCCGGTGGAATTGTGACTGACATTGCGGTTCTTAGTGAGATTACATTTTTAGGAGGACGCCAGCGAATTGCTGAGCATTCACCTGATGTTGCAATCCATGCCCTGATAAGCGGATGATTCAAAGAGAACGTAATCCGCAGATCCAATCGCTGCGCGCACTTGCGGCACTTCTCGTTCTGATTTATCACGCTAAATGGCTAGATGGCGGGTATATCGGAGTCGATATCTTCTATGTCATCTCTGGATTCTTAATCACGGGGATTCTTATTCGAGAACTTGATTCAAAGAATACGATCTCACTAATTTCCTTCTACGCTCGCCGAACAAAGCGACTACTACCAGCGTCTTTTCTGGTTATCTTCGCAACCGGTATAGCGGGCTACATACTCTTGCCCGCATCTATGCGCGAGTCCTTTGGTCGGGACATCATTGCGGCGGCCACATACATCTCCAATTTTCTCTTTGCTCTTTGGGAGAATGACTATCAGAATCTAAATTCCACACCATCGCCATTTCTTCATTTTTGGTCGCTCGCAGTCGAAGAGCAGTTTTATCTCTTCTGGCCGTTCTTTGTCCTCTTGCTGTTTCGCCTAGGCAAGCGTCGCGCGGTCTTTTTTGGAATAGTCACAACTCTGGTTTGCTCGTTTCTCTTCTCACTCTACCTGACTGAGCGTGCACCCATCTGGGCTTTTTACATTCTTCCAACTAGAGCATGGGAGTTAGCGGCGGGTGCACTTTTAGTCTTTCTCCCAGAGCTCAAGAAAGCGCGGCCACTGATCGCGCTCTCGGCTTTTTCAACTCTTGTAATTGCCACCGTGATCTTTAATGAGGCGACTCCTTTCCCAGGTACCGCAGCTCTTGCTCCCGTAATCGCAACGGTCTTCTTGCTGGCAAGCCGCAGCAAGTGGCCGCCGTTCATAGATGTTGTCGCTCAGTCACGGTTAACTCAATGGCTTGGTGCGATCTCTTACCCACTCTATTTATGGCACTGGCCATTATTGGTCATCCCAGCGATCTATCTCGGGGAAGAACTCTCTACCCCTCAAACGATTCTACTTCTCGCCATTACCGTCGTACTTGCAGGATTGACACACAAATTTGTAGAGGAACCAATGCGCGAGATAAAACTCTCACACAGAGGTGTACTGAGTTTCGCCGCTATAGCTACCAGCATCTCCGTTCTCGTAGGTGGCCTGACGGTTATGCAGCATTCAAACGCAATCACGATCAATGGTTCAGTAACCGTTTCCCTTGATGAAGTAAGACTGAAGCCTCTGATTAACTACGATGGCTGTCACATTAGTATGGGTCAAACCGTTTCTCCGCGATGTGAATATGGAGATATAACCTCCAAGAAAACGATCGTTCTTTATGGCGATTCACATGCAGCACAGTGGTTTCCGGCACTTGATCTGATCGGCAAAAAACGGGGAATCAAGATCGTCTCTCTCACCAAATCTGCTTGTCCATCTGCTGAGGTCATTAAGGAACTTTCATCGCAGTACGACGTTGCGGATTGCCAGGCTTTCCGTGATTCTTCGATTGCGCGGATACAGAAAGTTAAACCTCTCGCAGTAATACTTGCAGGAATGCAACCCTTTACAGCGCCATATTCTGATGAGAGTGCAAAGTCATGGTGGTTGAAGGGCGAAAGAGTGGCGTTTAATAGAATTAAGGGTGCTACCGCTTTTCCGATTTATCTCACTGATACCCCACTGCCACGTGTAAACATTCCAGATTGCCTTGTAGCTGGGCGGGGAGAAGCCTGTGACACATCACGACCTGTGGATGCGGAAGTTGCCGCCGGGCTCATTCCAATAAATCCAACGCCGTGGCTCTGCACCGAGAAATGCCGCGCAGTTGTGGATGGCATCATTGCCTATCGCGACCATTCTCACCTCAGTGTTGCTATGAGCAAGCATCTCGCCAAAGAACTAGAAATGTCTCTCGCGCGATTGGGTCTCTTCTAGCACAACTTTATGGCAGGATCTGCTTTATGGCTGAATTGATTTATTACTGCGGAACTATGGATAGCGGAAAATCAACGCTTGCCTTGCAAACTGCCCATAATCACCAGCAGCGCGGCCGTGGCGGTTTAATCTTTACATCTCAAGATCGAGCCGGGTCCGGAAAAATCTCATCGCGTCTTGGGTTGACCAGTGCCGCTATTGAAGTTGTTCCCGGCTTTGATATCCATAAATTTGTTGTTGATAAGTTATCTATCGGCGAACGTATCGATTACGTCATCTGTGACGAAGCCCAGTTCTATCAACCAGAGCAGATCGAAGAGTTAGCTCGAATCGTTGATGGTCTGGGAATCGATGTTTACGCTTTTGGAATCCTTGCAGACTTTCGAACCAAGCTTTTCCCTGGCTCGGGTCGCTTGGTAGAACTTGCGGACCGAGTGAATACCCTCCAAGTAGAGGCCCTTTGCTGGTGCGGCTCTCGAGCAACGCACAACGCCCGTACCGTCGGCGGAAAAATGGTCACCGAGGGCGAGCAGGTAGTAGTGGGCAATGTTGGTTCCAACGATGAAGTTGCCTATGAAGTTCTCTGTCGCAGGCATCATATGCGTGGAGTAACTGCACGTAATTCAAGAGCCGGTCACATTTCAGGTGATCCACTGCCATTTAACGAACTCTAGACAATCACATAAGGAAGCAGGAGAAGTTATGACACAGGTACGCGGTCTTGCAGCACTAAGTAAAGGTGCACCATTTACCCGCTTTGATTTCCAGCGGAGAGATCTGGGAGCTCACGATGTCCTGCTTGACATTGCATACGCTGGAATCTGTCACTCTGATATTCACCAAGTTCGCGAGGAGTGGGGTCCTGCCCTATTTCCAATGGTTCCAGGCCATGAAATAGCGGGCGTCGTTCGTGAAGTTGGTTCAGCAGTTACGAAGTTCTCCGTGGGAGACCACATCGGCGTCGGAGTATTTATCGACTCTTGCAGAGAATGTAAGCCATGCAGGGACGGGTTGGAACAGTATTGCGATCAAGGAATGACAGGAACCTACAACACCTTAGAGCGGGACGGAAAGACAGTTGCGATGGGTGGCTATAGCAACGTCTTTGTTGTCAACGAGAATTACGCAGTAACTATTCCGAAATCGATGCCACTTGATGGCGTTGCCCCTCTTCTCTGTGCGGGCATAACCCTTTACTCGCCGCTGAAGCATTGGCAGGCCGGAAAAGGAACTCGCGTCGCTGTCATGGGTCTCGGCGGACTCGGCCACATGGGAGTCAAATTTGCCCATGCGCTAGGAGCACATGTCACAGTTATCTCACACTCCCCCAATAAGCGAGACGCTGCACTCGCAATGGGCGCCGACGAATTTATCTGTGTAAAAGATCCTAAGGATCTCAAGCCATTTGCAAGAAAGTTTGATCTTATTCTCAACACAGTGAGTGCACAGATAGATATCAATGATTACATTTCAACACTCACTATTGATGGAACACTTGTTGTAATTGGCTTACCGGGCGCTCCATACCCAGTTCACGTGGGCTCACTTCTCAATGGCCGCAAATCACTTTCCGGGTCAATGATCGGTGGTATCGCTCAGACACAAGAGATGATCAACTTCAGCGCCGAACACGGTATTGTCAGTGATATTGAAGTGATACATGCCGACTATGTAGATCAGGCATATGACCGCACAGTTGCAAGCGATGTCAAGTATCGGTTCGTCATCGACGCCAGCACTATTTAGACATCTACTTAAATTGGTGCAACAGCCCGACAAAAATCGGTGCAACAAGGAGCGCCGGAAGTAGATTTCCTACCGCTATCGTTTTTATCTTGAGCAAACCGAGCCCGATCGATACCAGCATCAGTCCGCCAACGATCGTCATCGCATCAACTTGGTATCCCGAAAGAATGTTTCCGAGCCCAAATCCAATGACGGTCCACACGCCCTGGTAGATACCAACTGGAATAGCCGATGCTGCTACTCCCCAGCCGAGACTTGCTGCAAAAGCCATCGCGGCGAAAAAGTCGAGGGATGATTTAAGGATAAGTTGATCGGTACCCGTCCCCATGCCGTCACTGATTGAACCAAGGATCGCTAAAGGTCCGATAACAAAGAGCAGAGATGAAGACAAGAAACCCTCAACAAAAGTTCCCTGACCATCTGCCTTGAACTTTATGCGCAAGTAATTGCCGAAACTCTCTAAACGGCTCTCAAGATTGGCCGCGCTGCCAATAACTCCTCCAATAAGAAGCGAACCCAAAATTGCTAAGAGTGGCCAACCATTGGGGAGAGCATCGATATAGCGCTGCGATGCGATAGCAACTAAAGCGGTAGCAGCTCCGAGGATGGTAATAAGTCCCAATACATCCGTGATGAGTGCGCGCATGCGCTCTGGCATTCGCGCACCGATCAAGACTCCAAGTGACGCGCCAGAAATAATTGTGACGATATTGATGAGCGTTCCAGAGCCGGTGAACATCTGATAAGAGTACTTAAAGTCCAATCAGAACGGTAGGATGCACAGATGACGTTGCGCGAGATCATCTCTCATCTCAAACCACACAGAACGGTTCCCGTCGTCCCGTGGACTGCTCAAGGTCGCTGGGATCTCTCCTTTAAGCGCGTTCTCATTCTCTTCTTCGGTTTGGCAACGTTCGGATTAGGCGATGGATTAATTATTCAATCGGGCCTTGGAAATGCTCCATGGTCAGTGCTCGCTCAAGGAATTTCGTTGAAGAGCGGCCTCTCAATTGGTACATCAACTCTAATAATCGGCGCACTCGTTCTCTCGTTATGGATTCCGCTGCGCGAACGTCCCGGCTTCGGAACACTCTCAAATATTCTGATCATCTCTTTATTCATCGAAATTGCAACTAATATTTTTCCTAAACAAGAGAAGTTGTTGCCAGGCTTGCTTTTCACTCTGGTTGGCATCGCAATGGTAGGGATTGGATCCGCGCTCTACATCACCTGTGGCTTGGGACCAGGGCCAAGGGATGGAGCTATGACGGGTCTGCACCAGCGCACGGGTGTTCGAGTAGGGCGGGTTCGTCTCGGACTCGAGGTTCTTGTTTCCATCGCCGGAGCGCTTCTGGGCGGAACCTTGGGCCTAGGTACTCTTCTCTTTGCCCTTCTTATAGGGCAATCTGTTGCCATTTCCTTTGGCCTCTTAGCGCGTCTTACCTCAAAGTAACACTTGCAGTCAGATATTTTTACCCCATCAAAGGCCTCCCCATCCTCGATCGGTCTGTGAGCCGTCATTTCACACGGGGTCGCAACCACCCCCGATAACAAAATGAGGAAGGTAAAAAAATGCTCGATAGCTACTTCAAAATATCGGAGCGTGGATCGACAGTGGCACAGGAGGTTCGAGGCGGAGTCGTCACGTTCTTCACCATGGCTTACATCGTCGCGCTTAACCCGCTGATCATTGGTCTAGCCAAAGATGCGGATGGAAAATATATCGGCGGCGGAGATGCTCCAAACTTGGCTCTCGTCGCTGCAATGACAGCTTTAATGGCTGGCATTCTCACGATCCTTATGGGAGTTCTTGGAAACTATCCACTCGCTCTCGCAACCGGGCTCGGCCTCAACACATTTGTTGCAGTTGGTATTGCTTCACAAATGACGTGGGCAGATGCAATGGGATTAGTAGTGATCGAAGGAATCATCATTACTATTCTCGTTCTCACAGGCTTTCGCGGCGCAGTCTTTCGCGCGGTTCCGGCACAGCTAAAAATAGCGATCTCAGTCGGTATTGGTCTCTTCATCGCCCTTATCGGTCTAGTTGATGCCGGCTTCGTTCGCCGCACCAACGCAGGACCTGTCCCTGTCATGCTTGGTGATGGTGGAAACCTCGTCGGTTGGCCAATTATTGTCTTTGGTTTCGGACTCCTGCTCACAATTGCCCTCATGGTTAAGAAGGTAAAGGGAGCAATTCTCATCGGAATCGTTGTGGCAACTGCTGCAGCTATTGCAATTGAGTCAGCATTTAAGATTGGGCCACTATTCAATGGCGCAACAGGTGCGGTTAATCCAAAGGGCTGGAATCTCAATGTCCCAGCAATGCCTGCAGAAGTCGTAGCAACACCAGACTTCTCTCTCTTTGGACAATTCAACCTCTTAGGTGGTTTTGATCGTGTTCCATTGGTAACCGCCATCCTTCTCATCTTCACATTGTTGCTCTCTGACTTCTTCGACACAGTAGGAACAGTTACTGCAATCGGTCACGAATCAGGTTTGATTGATGACGAAGGTAATGTTCCAAACAATAACAAGATTCTCTTCGTTGACTCACTCGCAGCAGTTGCTGGTGGAGCAGGAAGCATCTCTTCAAACACAAGCTACATTGAATCAGCAGCTGGTGTCGGTGAAGGCGCACGAACTGGACTCGCATCAGTTGTTACTGGTGTTATGTTCCTACTCACCACATTCTTAGCGCCGCTCGTTGCAGTAATTCCTTACGAAGCTGCAACACCAGCACTAATAATTGTTGGTTTCCTCATGATGACTCAGATCAAGAATATTGACTGGGACGACATGGGGATTGCCCTTCCAGCATTCCTAACAATCATCTTGATGCCATTTACCTACAACATCTCTGTAGGAATTGGCGTTGGATTCGTAACACACGTTGTAATCAGAGCAATCCAGGGACGCGCTAAGGAAGTTCATCCACTTCTCTGGGTAGTTTCAGGGCTCTTCATGATCTACTTCCTGCAATCCCCAATTAACATCTGGGTTGGATAAGTAACTCAATACAGATAAGAGGCCGGGTATTCACTTTAAGTGAGTATCCGGCCTCTCTTCTTTTACCAAGTAATAGGAGTTTTTCCGATCTGAGTGAGAATTGCATTACATTGTGAAAAGGGTTTGGAACCAAAGAAGCCACGATATGCACTGAGCGGACTTGGGTGAGCGCTCTTGATCACTCGAGAATCATGGAAGTAATCTGCCATTTGTTGTGCGTTTCCGCCCCAGAGAATTCCTACCGTTCCGCGTAAGGCAACTTCGCGAATAATTGCTTCGGTGATCTCCATCCATCCACTTCGTTGATGGGCATGAGACTCCCCCGGGATCGTTGTCAACGTGCGGTTAATCAGCAGAACGCCTTGTTGAGACCAACGCTCTAGATTTCCATTGTTGGGCATGGCAGTACCTAAGTCGCTCTCCAACTCCTTGAAAATATTGACCAACGAAGCTGGAAGCGGTGAAACCTCTGGACGTACAGAGAAAGCAAAACCATCGGCATTCTCCGCGCTCGGATAAGGATCTTGACCGACTATGACGACCTTGACCTCATCTAACGGCGTACTCAGTGGAGCAAAGATTCGATCTATCGTCGGGATATATTCACCTAATGCGACCTTATCGAGTGTTGAGATGATTGCGTCATGATGAGGTTCTAGTAGCGGATACCAGGATGGATGAACAGGCTTGAAAACTTGATGAATCACGAAGTGGCTCGTGCATAAAAACGAGATCCGTCGAAGGCAACATTAACGTCAACGCCGAAAACCGCGCTAATGTGTTCGCTGGTGACAACTTGCTGGACTGGGCCACTTACTGCAATCGCTCCATCCTTAAGTAGGAGCGCATGCGTGGTTCCGACAGGGATCTCTTCAATATGGTGGGTAACAATCACAGTAGCAGGAGCGGTTGGATCACTCGAAAAGTGAGAGAAACGCCGTAGTAAATCTTCACGCCCACCTACATCAAGACCAGCCGTAGGTTCATCTAGTAGTAAGAGTTCCGGATCGGCCATTAGTGCACGTGAAATCTGCACGCGTTTCTTCTCTCCCTCACTGAGGGTGCCGTAATCTCTATCTGCAAGTTCTCGCACACCAAATGTCGTTAAAAGTGCAACTGCTCGAGATTCGTCCCAAAGATCGTAATCTTCATTCCAACGACCGAGAACTGCGTAAGCTGCGGTTACGACCACATCTCGCACCTTCTCTTCATATGGAATATCTTCTGAAATCCCCACACCAGCAAGACCTATCCGTGTTCGCAATTCAAAGAGATCAACCTTGCCCATCTCCTTTTCAAGGATAAAGACCTTTCCAGATGTAGGAAAAGCACGTGTAGCTAGTAAGTTGAGCAACGTTGATTTGCCAGCTCCGTTAGGGCCGAGAATGACCCATCGTTCTCCTGGCGAAATTGCGAAGGTTATTGGACCGAGAATCATCCGTGTGCCGCGACGAACGCTGACATTACTTACTCTTAATACTTCTTGACCACTCACGGGCTAAAAGATATCTCTTTGGAGCGTTCATTACCCGTAAATTCGAGGAGATTGGCCTGTGATTCACGATAATCTCTGCACATGGATAAAGAGCGCGAGTATTACACAGGGCTGATTTTGGTCTCTGGTGAAGATCGCCCAGGAATCACCGAAGCTCTCTTCTCAACACTCTCCCCGTTCTCCCTGACAATAATGGATATTGAACAAGTCGTTATTCGTTCGCGCCTCATTCTCACGATCCTTATCTCTCTCGATCGAGCGCATACTGAAGCCATTGAAGATGACCTTAACGAGAAGGCGGCGTCACTAGATCTTGACATTGCTATTGCTTTCTCTGAACAAAAGAGTGAAAGCATTGCTGCAAAAACTGGACTCACCCATGTCGTCATCCTGTCGCAAGAGTTGAAACCATCAGCTCTGGCTGCGATTGCAGCTGTCATGGCTGGCGTGAATGCAAACATCGAACGTATTCAGCGCACTGCCAGTTATCCGGTAACTGCAATCGAGTGCGTTGTAAGTGGCGCTTCAAGTGCTGTGCTCAAAAGTGCACTCACGCCGCTATCTGCTGAGCATTCAGTGGATATAGCAGTCTCCCCCGGCGGACTTATGCGTTGGGCAAAGAAGTTGGTCCTCATGGATGTTGACTCCACTCTCATTTCGCAGGAAGTAATCGAACTTCTCGGCGCTAAAGCAGGTGTCCAAGATCAAGTAAAGGCGATCACTGATCGAGCCATGGCTGGTGAGATTGACTTTGAAGCAAGTCTTCGCGAACGAGTAGCACTGCTTAAAGGGCTCCCTGAGAGCGTAATCGCTGAAGTCAGAGATGAAATCTCACTAACGCCTGGCGCAAAAACTTTAGTTTCCACATTACAAAAACTCGGTCACACAGTCGCTGTTGTCTCTGGTGGGTTTATCAATGTCATCGAACCAATGCTCGCCTCACTAAACATCAGCCACTATCGCGCCAATACGTTAGAGATCAAAGATGGTCATCTCACAGGTAATTTGCAGGGCCCAGTGATCGATCGCGCAGCCAAGGCAACTGCGCTTCGAGACTTTGCAAAGATTGAGAACGTTCAATTGGAACAGACCGTTGCCATCGGAGACGGTGCAAATGATTTAGATATGATCGCGTTGGCCGGTCTAGGGATCGCATTTAATGCAAAACCCGCAGTGCGAGCGGCAGCAGATAGCGCATTGAGCGCTCCTTACTTAGATAGCGTTTTGTATCTCCTTGGAATCACTCGCGAAGAAGTTGAAGAATCTGGCCAGGGTAGCCGAAAGTAGAAGCTCTACAGTCTGCAGGCGTGAATATCGGTGACCAGGATTCCCCGCGCACCCATCGCATAGAGATCATCCATCACTTTATTAGTTTCACTACGCAAGACCATCGCGCGTACCGCTAACCATTCTGGATTTTGCAACGGAGAAATTGTTGGAGATTCCAAACCAGGGGTAATGGCACATGCAGCATCCAAATCACTCTTTTTAATGTCATAATCCATCAGAACGTATCGACGCGCAGTCACAACACCCTGCAAGCGACGGATCAGAACTTCAAGTTCAGCAGCAATTGCAACATCCTTACGGCTAATCACGATTGCTTCACTTGTCAGGATCGGCTCTCCAAAGATTTCAAGCCCAGCTTGACGCAGAGTATTTCCAGTACTGACTACATCTGCAATTAAGTCGGCAACGCCAAGTCGAACACTGCTCTCAACTGCTCCATCCAGACGAACAACCTCTGCTGTTATTCCGAGGCTAGTGAGGTGACTTTGCACGAGACCTGGATAGGCAGTTGCTACACGTTTACCGCTAATATCCTTAACCGTGTAGCCCTTGGCGACAGGCCCTGCGAATCTAAATGTAGAGCCGCCAAAGTTGAGCGCCATAACTTCACTAGCTTGGGCACCTGAATCAATGAGAAGATCTCGCCCCGTGATTCCAGCTTCTAACTCCCCAGAACCGACATAGATGGCGATATCGCGGGGACGCAAATAGTAAAACTCGACTGCATTTGCTACATCAACAAGAACAAGATCACGCGAGTCGCTGCGCTGCTTGTACCCCGCCTCTTTGAGAACCGCGATCGATTCATCAGCGAGAGATCCCTTATTTGGGATTGCTATTCGTAGCATGGTGCTCCTTTAAAAGTTAGAGAAACTTATATATGTCTTGAGGGGAAAGACCGCGTGCCAACATCAGAGTCTGTAGGTGATAAATCAACTGACTTATCTCTTCTGCTAACGCCTCATCGCTTTCGTGCTCAGCAGCGAGCCAAACTTCGCCGGCTTCTTCTATGATCTTCTTGCCAATCGAATGAACGCCTGCATCCAAAGCTGCAACTGTTGCCGAATCTGCTGGGCGTTCGGTCGCTTTCCTAGAAAGCTCAATCCACAGATCATCGAAAGACTTCATGCCATCAGTTTACTTGAAGTTCAGTGCTAGATGCGCGCTAATTTGACTCGGCTAAGGCCCGTAGTTGCAGAATCATTTGAGCCGGATCTGGTGCATTGAAGACAGCGCTGCCTGCGACAAATGTATCTGCTCCCGCATCACGTGCCATCTCAATAGTTTCGAGGGAGATTCCTCCATCAACCTGCAACCAAATTGGTCTATCGCCGATGATCGCGCGAGCCCTGATCACTTTATCCATCAACGCTCCCATAAACTTCTGCCCACCAAACCCTGGTTCGACAGTCATGATTAAGAACATATCAACATCATCGACAAAATCAGCATAATCTTCAATCGAGCTGGCCGGCTTTAGTGCAAGACCGGCTCGTGCCCCCTCACTCCTTATTGCTCTCAAGGTGGAGGCGATCGAACTACTAGCCTCGGCATGAATTGTCACACTCGCACTACCAGCATGAGCGTAAGCGGGAGCGAGTCGATCTACATCGGCAATCATCAAGTGCGAATCGACTGGGATCGGTGATGAAGCAATAATGCTCGCAGCTTGCTCAAAGTCAAAGGTGAAGTTTGGAACAAATACATTGTCCATCACATCAAGATGAAGTAGATCGGAGACCGCTGCAATACGCGCTATCTCCTGGTCAAGATGTGAGAAATCCGCATTTAAGATACTTGGCGTTATGCGAACTTCCATATAACTACTTTACCTTACGAAGTTTTTCTAAAGAGGGCGAGAAACATGGCATCAGTATTGTGTCGTTGCGTCCACAAGGCCATGGATTTGTCTCGAACTCCCCCATCAAGGCCTTGTGGCATTAAAGGTTGAACATCTATCTGCTCTAGCTCGGGATGTTTCTTGAGAATATCTGCAACTGCAATAGTCGTCTCAGCCAAATGAGGCGAGCAGGTGGCATAACCGAACACTCCACCGACATTGAGAATTGAAATCGCCGCATCGCTGATCTCGCGCTGCAACACACCGAGCTCGCGGAGATCGGATAGGGATCTTCTCCAGCGCACTTCTGGTCTGCGTCTTAGCGCTCCCATTCCCGTGCACGGAACATCAGCCAGGATCGCATCAAACTTTTCGCCTCTGGATGCAATCTCTCGAGCGTCACCTACCCACACCTCACCTTTGCCCATTACTTGTCCGACTAAATCTGCTCTCACCTGAGAGATTTCATTTGCTACAAAACGATGGCTACCTTGACTTGCTATCGATGAAAGAAGCGCCGCTTTTCCACCCGGACCTGCACATAGATCTAACCAATCGCTCTTATCCGCAGAAGCTTGTGCAAAGATTGAAGCTACAAGTTGTGATCCTTCATCTTGAACGCCAGCTCGCCGGTGTCTTACGGCCTCAAGGGCAGACGGAGTGACATCGGCTCTAAATCCATAAGGCGAGAATGTCGTTGGAGTAGCGCCCCACTCTGCAAACTCGGTGATATCTGATCTTCCTGGCCAGGTAACGAATGTCGGTTTCGCAGGAGTGTTATTCGCCTCAAGCAACAAGCGAACCTCTTCATAGTCGCGAAGAAGATCGAAATAGGCACTTACGATCCACTCTGGATGTGAATACCTAATAGCTAATCTGCTCACTTCATCACCTAAATTAGCAAGTGGTTCGAGCCATTCTTCGAGCGGATGTGCACTAACTTTGCGCAAAAGTGCATTAACGAAGGATGCCTTTGATTCACCTAAAACCTTGCGAGCAAGCTCAACAGTTTCTGAGACAGCGGCATGCATTGGAACTCTCATCTCAAAGATCTGCTGAAGACCCATTCTGGTCACATCAACAATCCCTGTATCAACCTCGCTCCACGGGCGATCACTGACTTGCGAAAGAACATAGTCATGGCGCCCTTGCATTCTCAATGTTCCGTATAGAAGTTCGGTAGCAAATGACTTATCTCGTTGATCAAAAGCCGTTGAATCGAGCGCGCGGGGTAAGAGGAGATTTGAATATCCATCTCTTCGATTTACTTCAGTAAGAATATCGAAAACGAGGAGTCGAACCGGATCGGCCTTTGGCTTCTTAAATGTATTTCTTCGCGCCTCAACCACAACGCTCACCAGGATTAATTCTCGCCCCACGGACCCAGTCGATAGCACTCATCTCAGACTTACCCTGCGGAATGAGCTGCAGAATTTCGAGCGGGCCTTGACCTGTTCCAATAAGAACTCGATCTCTCTCAATAATCCATTCACCTGGCGCAGGTGCGAGATTTGAAGGAAGATTGGTGCAGATCCTACTTCGAGTTATCTTTAGAGTTTCATCACGGAAAACTGTGTAAGCGATTGGGTTTGGATAGAAAGCTGCGATCTTCCGATGAATCACGTCGTTAGCGAAGTCCCAATCAATCAACGCTTCAGCCTTGCTTAACTTCTTCGCCAGAGAGACTCCCTCAGTTTGCTGTACAACTGGAACGATACCGTTCGAAATATCTTTCAGCGCACTGGCAATCAACGAAACGCCTTCACCAGCGAGGAACTCAAGTGCTTCCTTACTTCTCATCTCGGGGTCACGCGCAAATGATGTTTGATTGTAAATGGGACCGGTATCCATGCCCGGATCCAGTTTGAAGACAGAGATACCCAGAAAATCATCACCATTCTCAATTGCGCGTTGGACAGGTGCTGCACCTCTCCAGGCCGGCAGCGTTGAGAAATGTAGGTTGATGAAGCCATGCGTAGGGATATCAAGTACTTCTGGGGGAAGAAGAATTCCA
>JACCDP010675547.1_pt1 | contig 20481 bp, 14 predicted proteins | sample 7445841 | NCBI WGS metagenome assembly JACCDP01 (sample SAMN15323441, study PRJNA562643) | freshwater metagenome | isolation source: river surface water | place: USA:Blue River Watershed | collected 2017-08-17
GGGCAGACCTTGCCGTTCTCAATGACGCCGAACTTCGCATCGAAGACGCCGTTGGGGACGGGCTGACCGCTCTGATAGGTCTTGTCTGTCGTGACCTCGACCACACTGCGCTTCACAATGTCGTCGGGGGACGCAATGCCGAACTGAACACCTACGATAGTGTCGCCCATGTTGATTACCTCTTATGTTCTGTGTATATTCTGTTCCGTTTTACTCGGCAAGTTCGAGCGTAGCGTCCCAGAACTCATCGTCGTAGATCATGCGCTTGGCCGCCTCCAAGTCATGCTCTGCCTCTTCAATTCGCTCCAAGAGCATCTCGAACTCTTCGCCTCGTCTCTGCTGAAAGAGCTTGTACTGCCGAAAGTGTGTCCACGTTGCGTACTCCAGAATGAACTTCGCAAGTTGCTCGGTCTGTCGATTCTCACGTCCATGTTCCTCTCGCTCACTGTCCTTGAAGTTGCGAACGATCTGGGCCCAGTAGTCCTGAAGAAGATACCGTTCCATTGCTGCTACTCCAGTAGAAAATCCTCAAGGCGATACATACCCATCGCAGTCATCTTTGGACTTACCTGAATGCGCTTCAGCTCACGTTCGAGACTAGGAGAGGCGGGAGGGGTTTTCTTCTTCTTCGGTTCATGGGGTACGAAACCGTAAATGGTCTTGAGAACCAAGTCCGGAAAACGAGTCTCAATCTCGGGCATGAGGCGAGGCTTCATTTGCTATAGTAACTGATTGTATACGTGGCGCTCGACAATCCAGACGGTGATACAAGTGTGATCTCTCCCGCCCATGTGGAACCGTAATTCGATGACAATCTCGCCCCTAGAAGATGCACGGCATTTGAATATACATAGCTTGTGACTCCCTGAAGCCAAATTCGGTTAGAGGTTGGAATGCCCGTGTCTCCCGTTCCAGTCGTGATAACCCCCGCAACCAGTGGTTTTCCCGAAAAGACATCCGCTGTTCCATACGTGAAGGGCTCTGAAGGTCCCGTGTTTCCCGTAGGACCCGTGGGACCCGTGGAGCCCGCCGTCCCGCCGCTTGGACCCGAAGGTCCGGTGGTTCCTGTTGGTCCTGTAGTTCCCGTTGGACCGGTTTGAGTTGAAGCGGGTCCCGTTCGACCCGTTCTGCCGGTGTTCCCAGTGTTCCCAGTATCTCCTGTATCACCCGCAGGTCCCGTCGGACCCGTGTCTCCGGTCCCCTCGGGCCCGTCGGGTCCCGTTGGTCCTGATTGATCGGACAAGAATCCAGTCGGACCCGTGAAGCCCGTGAATCCATTGTACCCCGTGGGTCCCGTTTCATCGGTATTGGTGGCCCCAGTCATTCCCGTGTTGCCAGTGAACCCAGTGTTGCCCGTGAAACCCGTCGGACCCGATGCGAAGTAGCCCGTCATGCCTGTGTCTCCGGTGGGACCTGTCGGACCCGACACACCCGCCACATCTCCTGCATATCCTCGAGGGCCCGTGTGACCTGTAGGTTGTAATCCCGTGGGACCTGTGTCGCCCTTGTTTCCTGCATCACCCGATGGACCGAGAGGTCCTCGCTTTGCTGGGAATCCTGTGGGACCCGTGGGACCCGTGTTTCCCGTATTTCCAGTCTCTCCCGTGGCTCCCGTTACAGAGTCGTCACCTTTGGCTCCTGTTGCGCCCGTCGGACCCGTCGGTCCACGTCTTCCAGTTGCTCCAGTGGTCGCAAAGAAACCGGTGGGTCCACGTGGACCCGACGGACCCGTGTTTCCTCGATACGAAAGTCCCGTGTTGCCAGTCGGCCCTGTGTTGCCAGTCGGACCCGTGTTTCCCGTGTTTCCCGTGTTTCCCGTGTTTCCCGTTGCCCCAGTGGTCGCAAAGAAACCCGTAGGACCCGATGGACCTGTTGGACCCCGAATTCCCGTCGATCCGGTTTCTCCCGCTGGACCTGCAGGAGGGGCTGCACTCGGAGGAGCGCAGCTTCGCACTGGGATGTTGCAGCGGTCTGGAATTCGTGGAAAATAGGACATCCTTACTTGCTATAGAAGGAAATCACGTAATTCACGTTCATCGGACCGCCCGCAGGATCGCTTAGGCCCATGTAGACCAGCCAGTTGGGTGGAGTGGTGTTGTCGAAATAGAGATGCGATACGGCACACGCTTGTGCGGGTCCGGTCTGTACAAAGCCCTGAATCCAGACGTCGTTCGATGTGGAGATACCACTGTCCCCCGTGGCCTCTTGGACCGTCGAAGAGACGGCCGAAAACTGAAGTCCAACTGTTCCCAGCGTCAGAGACACTGCAGGACCGACATTTCCGGTGGGACCCGTGTTGCCTGTGGGGCCAGTGGGTCCTGTGGTTCCGGTTGGACCCGTGTTGCCGGTGTTGCCCGTGTTGCCTGTAGGTCCAGTCGGTCCGGTGGCTCCCGTTGATCCCGTCGGACCCGTAGGTCCCGTGGGACCTGTGGGACCCGTGTTTCCGGTGTTGCCTGTATCGCCCGTAGGACCCGTGGGACCCAGCGGTCCTGCCGGTCCCGTTGGCCCCGTGCTCGAGGGTCCTGTAGGCCCTTGCGGACCCGTGGGTCCCGTGTTGCCGGTATTCCCCGTAGGCCCAGCAGCACCCGTAGGACCGGTGTTTCCAGTAGGACCCGTTGGACCTCTCGGACCTGTGTCACCCGTCGCTCCCGTTCGTCCCGAAGGTCCCGTGGGTCCCGTGGGACCCTGATTGCCGATCGCACCCGCAGGACCCGCTGGTCCGGTCGGTCCCGTGTACCCCGTCGGCCCAGTATCACCGCTTGGACCCTGCGATCCTACTGCTCCAGTAGGACCTGTGTTGCCCGTGAATCCCGTTGGACCCGTGTTGCCAGTCGGCCCCTGTGGTCCCGTTGGGCCCGTGATACCCGTTGGACCCGTAGATCCCGTGCTGGTTGCTGTTCCCGCAGGTCCTGTGTTGCCCGTGTTGCCGGTGAATCCTGTAGGTCCCGTCGGACCGGTGTTCGCTGCGGTTCCTGCGAGACCCGTGGGGCCGGTGTTGCCGGTGAACCCCGTCGGCCCAGTATCACCACTTGGGCCCGTGTTTCCCGTGGGACCCGTATTGCCGGTGTTGCCTGTGGGGCCCGTGTTTCCCGTGTTTCCTGTGGGGCCGGTGTTCGCAGCGGTGCCTGCGACACCGGTATTGCCGGTGAATCCCGTAGGTCCCGTCGGACCGGTGTTGCCCGTGGGTCCAGTATCGCCTACTGCAACGGGGCACGGACTGGGTGCACATGTAATCAGTCCTTGCCCCGGAATGTATCTCGAAAGGCTCATCCTTATGCTTTTCTATTAGAAGTTTCGACGTCGATTTGTCCTATATAGGAAGTCCTTTGTAGGGATAGTATGTAGGAAGCACGTTGGTGATTCCCCACTTGTTTGCAAGATAAATACGGATTTGGAACAGAAACTGTTCATCGTAATCACTCGTCCCCGGTATTGGTGGGAACGTGATGATCTCGTATACCTTTCCAGGCCATTGCGGGGTTCCAACGTTGCTAAGAGAACCAGTTCCTATCATGAACTGGTTAGCGGTGTTTCCGGTCGTTGTCCAGTTTACAAACGTAACATTCGCAAACGACTCTCCGCCACCGTTGAGCCTACCTGTCAGTGAATTGGCATTGAGGTGATTGCATTCAAACAAAAATGGCTGTCCGAGCGAAGGAGTTGTAATACCGGGCAATGTTGTTCTGATGTTTATACCATTGGAAGTTATAATTGATGAAATAAGTTGGTTCACGGAGTTGCTGTACATTAAAATCCTATTCACGGGGAAATTGTTGCTCAGGGGAGCAGTATTGATCTCGGCGCATGTGTAATTTGCCCCAGACGCATCAAGAGACGCAACGATAAATGTATATTGTGTCATGGTTCCTCCCATAAAATTGCTGAGGTTTGAAGTTGAGAGGAAACACCCATTGCTAAGAGAAATACCTGGCCGACCTCTCCACGCATTCGACAAGAACACGGGAGAACCCGACGGATCGAACTGGGTTGCAGACTGACGGGTACGATTTGTCCAAGATGTTGTAATCGTCTGGTTGTTGGAATGAGTTGCAGCGTACGACGTCGCATCGAGCCATACCGTGGGGAACATTATTCCTGCGGATGGAATAACACCTGTCGTCAGACTGAACGTGCTTGAGTTCGCAATGTGATTGGATGGAAGCAGGCTCGTAAGATTCCACTTCTTAGCGATATAGGACTCCATCCGAGCAACGTCATAAGGAGACAACTCCTTGCTGAATATAAAGAGTTCTCGAACGTCACCCTGATAGAAGTTCGACGTTGTTTTTGGGAAACTGCCGATCGACACGATGGGTGGCGCACCTGTATTGTTTACGGTAAACGTGAAATTACCTATTCCTCTTCCACTTACATCCGCCTGAACAACGCCATTGCGGTAGATTGTCTGTCGGTTGGATTGAATCGATGCCGTAATGATGTTGTACTCGGTAGTCGATGAGTTTTCTGCATAAGTACCCGCTGTAGTTGTCGGCAAACGACTGTTCGAATACCCGGACTGGATTGTCGAACTAGATATCGGAAAAGCTACATTGCACGTTGCTGTGCTCGTAACCGAGAAGTCAAAGAGCCTCGAGTTTCCGCTCATGGACGCAGGCTTGTGAAGGGCCATGAACGTATGGTTGGCTGTGGTAAGCCTTGGAAGGAATCGTCTTCCTGAATCCAACGCACCGTCGATAGCTTGGTTGTCCATATTTCGAACTTGCATACGATTGCTGGTAAAAGTGAACGTTTCGTTCGAGTACTTTGGACCCGTGTGCGATGTCGAGATCGATGCCGAGAGGTCGTTGCGCCAGCCCGATTTGTCGTACCAGTATAATGCGTTGTTGCTTGCATCTAGCACGTATGAAGTGGGATCTTTGGCATCCAACCATAGTATGCAGTTTGCGATGTCATAGGGTAATTCAGGTGGCCGCATAAATATGGGCGAGCTACTGAAGGTGCGATTGGATTGAAGTGTCGTGAACGTCCGAACATTAGAAAGACCCCATTTCTGAATGAGATATGCTTCGACATTGGCCGTTTCACTATCGGTAAGAGTACGATTGTAGGTAATGAGTTCTAGGAAATGGTGTGCTGCGGGGCCGATAACCGTTCTTCCAACGGTATTGGTGGTTGCGCTGAGATCCAATGTATAGAGAGCCATCTGTCCGGCAATCCTTCCAACCGCTTCTCTGCCCTTTGTTCTCCAACTCAGAATACCAGGTGTTGTGGCACTTACTAGACCAGGATTGTAAGGAAATGAATAGTTGAGGGCTGCATTGCCGTTGGTTTGGCGAAAGTAATATGCAGTACCCGATAATACGACAACGTTTCGACTTGCCCCGGTACTCCCTGCCTCTGCGCCGACTAGAGTACGGGTCGCAGCATTTCCTACCTTGATTCCAACAATAAAAGCAGTCTCTTCTCCGACTGGCGGAAGGGGCGCACTCGTACGCATGACTGCGCCCGGATTGAAGTACACGTATCCCGAAATATCATGCCATGTCGGATACGTTACGACGCCTACGGTTGAAACATCGTAGTTGTTTCCGCTCTTGTCGTTCCACTTGACGACATTGGTCCCGGACAGCGTGAAGTTCGAGGCACCGCCCGATGTGTCTAGCCAGAGAGTGCAACCGGAGATATCGGTTGGTGCAGTGATTGTTGTTGTTGGAAGCGGAACCATCCACTTCCGAATCAGATATTCCTCGACCGCAACACGATCGTAATCAGACAGAACGTTAGAGTAGAGAATAACCTCGTGATAGACGCCCGAATTGGCTTGCGTTGAATACGTCCCAAACTTTACGGGAACCCCATTCTGTGGCGTCAGTGGAGGGCTTAGGCCATCCAGGAAGTCTCTCGTAAGTCCGTTGATGGAAGTTTTGAACGTACCTCCTCCCGTAAACGCCCCGACGACTGTAGAGTATCTGTCTCCCAATAGACCGCCCGTCTGCCCCACCGTTGTACCCACCCTAAGGCCGCCGTTGGACGTTCCAAACCAAAACCCCCCCGTTGATGGTTCTGTAAAGAGTATAGCGTTGCTACCGTTTGTAACCGGCGTAACCGCTGCGAATCCACTGTAGAAAGTTGATGAGCCATTCAGCGATACGTCGAACACCATGGTTACCGAAGCCAGTTCGGGTGCTCGGAATGCACCTTTCGTAATCGTATCATAGACCCAAACAGCACCCGCTGCATTGCTCGGTGTTCCATGCCGGCCTGTTCCCGACTTGTCTCGCACACGAGTGATCTGGTACTGGCCCGAGAGGTCAAACGTTGATGTGTCCGAAAAGTCATACCAGAGTGCAATGCCGGGGATACTCAACGGAGAAAAGGAAGACCAATACTGCCCCGACTTCCCAACCGTAGCCATTGTTAGACCACCAGAAGAGTGTTCGATGAAACAGACGATATCGCAAAGGTCGCCGAGTTCGACGAGGGAATGTAGAACGGACTGGTGAGCGAGAGCGTGTTCGTCAGCGTGATCGTCAGAGTCACCGCCGTCGCATTGCGCACCGTCCAGTAGTTCCCAGCGTTTGACGTCGCCGTCGTGGATGGGAACGTGATCGCATTGAAACCTGCGTTGGTGATGTAGAAGAACTGATTGTAGTTGGACGACGAGAGAGTCTGCGAGGTTCCGGTGACCTCGTTGATGGTGAGTGTGCTCGAACCTCCACCTCCCGCCGGTCCCGTGGGTCCTGTTACAGTCGACGCTGGTCCTGTAGGTCCTGTTACAGTCGACGCAGCTCCCGCAGGACCCGTGGGTCCTGTGTCTCCCAGCGTTCCATTGCTCCCCGCAGGACCCGTAGGTCCTGTTACAGTCGATGCGGGCCCAGTCGGCCCTGTTACAGTCGATGCGGGCCCAGTCGGCCCTGTTACAGTCGATGCGGGCCCAGTCGGCCCTGTTACAGTCGATGCAGCGCCGGCAGCCCCAGTGGGCCCAGTCGCACCTTCCGCTCCATTGCTGCCCGCAGGCCCAGTCGGTCCAGTTGCACCACTACCTGCAGGACCCGTCGGTCCTGTTACGGTCGATGCAGCGCCGGCAGCCCCAGTGGGACCCGTCGGTCCAGTTGCACCACTACTACCTGCAGGCCCCGTTGGACCGGTATCTCCACCGCCTCCTCCGCCGCCACCTGCAGGACCCGTTGGACCTTGGACTCCCGTTGGTCCCGTTGGACCGGTATCTCCGCCGCCTCCTCCACCACTACCCGCAGGTCCCGTCGGACCTTGGGCTCCGGTCGGACCCATAGGACCACCTGCGGGGCCTTGAATCCCAGTGGGGCCCTGAATTCCTTGGTCTCCTTTGACACCTTGAACTCCCTGCGGTCCTACCGGCCCCTGTGCTCCCGTTGGACCCGGTATGCCTTGCGCTCCTTGGATGCCTTGTATGCCCGGAATACCCTGTGGTCCGGTCGCCATTGTCTATTTCCCTTGCGATTTTCTAACGGAAATTCCAAATGTCAGGTGAATCCGCTTCTGCTCCCGAGCCTGCACCTGCTCCTGAGCCTGCTCCTGCTCCCGAGCCTGCACCTGCTCCTGAGCCCGCTCCTGCTCCCGAGCCTGCACCTGCTCCTGAGCCCGCTCCTGCTCCTGCTCCTGCTCCTGAGCCTGCACCGGAACCCGAATATGCGCTCCCTTCTGCTCCTGAGCCCGCTCCCGACCTTAATTACCCCGGTCCAACGGGTCCCGCACCGCTGCCCACTATCAGCATTCAGGACATCCTAGGTTCGGTCGAAGTTGTCCAGAACCGAGAAGCCTCAGACAAGACCAAGCTCGAAGCCATTGGAGTGATCTCTTTCGAGACCCTCCGAGCTTCGCTGCTCCAATGGGCGAATCGTGGGTTCCCCAATGCGTACACGATCCATGAGGTACCGATGGCGGCCCCCAATGTCTGCAGCGACGGTGTGACTCGCAGTCTTCCCGACTACATCCTCTTCTGCTCAGGAAAGACCATCAACGAGCACGTCGATGTTCTTCAGCAGAGGCTTGTCGATATTGTGGTCTCGTTTGCGTATTCGGGGTCAGCGATCCTGATCGTGGTGTCTAGACAGGCGTAGTCTTGTAGGGATGGTTGTTGGATAGATTTCCAACCAATCCCCACTTCCATGCGAGGTACGCCTCGATCGTCTGACGCTGAGCAGTTGTGAGATTGGTACCATAGATTAGGATTTCGGCTGTCTCAAAGTCTGATCCGAAATAGTAGTAACCACCACCGTCGGCATTGTAGGTTCCGATGTGAAGCCCGTTGGTGTTGTTGGCAGTACCCGTTGCCGTTCCAGCAAAGGTGACTCCGTTGACCGCCAGCGTCGCTGACGTAGTTCCGGCAAACTGAAGAGACACAATCGTCCAGACGTTTGAGGTATAGGGTGTGATATTCCTGAAACTGCTGTAGTATTCCTCCTGCCAGTTTCCTGACCCAAATCCTAGACTTCTGCCGTACAATCCCGGAGCGTCTGTTGACAAAATGCCTGCATATGTGGCGTTAGGTTGCGTGCTTGCCGGTCTGATCACGATGAAATAGCACAGCGAGGGATATGTGGTCATGTTGAAGTTGCTGTTGACTTTCAATACATTGTTGTAGCCTACAAAGGAAACGGTCGGCTGGTTGCACAGCGTTGACGTGTTCGACTGATAGGTCGGGTAGTCGGTTGTTGGAGACGTTGCGTTGTTGGCAAGTCCGGACTTGTCTCTCCAACCTGTTACATTCGATGTTCCGGATAAGGTTAGTGTCGAACGATCTGCAGCATCGAGCCAGAGGACACAATTCGAAATCAGCACGGGAGTGAACACGGGACTGAGTGCCCGAGTGAATCGAGGAGGAACGTTAGTGGTGAGGCTTGAGCGCAAGCCCCACTTCTCAGCCAAGTAGACCTCGAGCCGCCAAATATCGGTATCGGGCAGTGCACGATTGTACCATAGAATTTCATGCATATCGCCCGTCCACGCTGCGCCCGATTCTGACATCGTGATTCGATAGGACTCGTTTGCGATCGTGGCGGCGGTTGTGGCAAAGTTCGAAGTGGTAAGCGTTCCAAACTGACGGAAGCTTAGCGTGAGACCCGATCGCCGGAACATGTAAAGGCGTATAGAGTTCGTTGTCAGTGTAAGACCGGTTTGACGAGGGTTTGCCAGCTGCCCCCCGTCCCAGAAGAGTGTAGAGGGAGGAGTCGTGAATATGTCAACACGATTGGCTACGTTCGTTGTGGATACAAAGTTCCAGAACGATCCGTTGGTGCCTGATGTAGACGACGTGTTGACAGTGGCAAACATCGTAAACGTGCTTACATCGGAGAAATAGGCAGCTCGGGTCAGGTTTGAAAGCGTGGATTGATAGCGAGACGTTCCTGAGAAACGAACACATGGATAGTTCGAAGCATTGCTGACAAGAGTTCCCGCCGTGCCCACGAAATTCATGGAGTTGTCGAGATTGGCCTTGTCACCCCATGAATCGACATTGCTTCCCGAAAGAGTCATGCGCCTAGTGTCAGCCGCATCGAACCACGAAGAGAGCCCCGAGATATCCAGTGGGTTGAACAGTCGAAGCGCAGATGGAACAGATGTATACGGATGGGGCGCTCCAAGAGGAACCGCCCATTTGTCTGCAAGGTAGCGTTCCGTGAGCTGAATTTCCCCAAGAGTTAGGGCACGGTTGTAGACGATAAGTTCCCCAGTGTAGTTGCTTCCAGGAACTCGAGCAATCGGATTGATATAGAAGTTGCTCGAGATCACTGTATTTGCGGGAAGTCCAGCAGCCACAGTTCCTGATCGTCGGAACCCATTGATAGCCCAGTGATAGTCAGTTACTGCCGTTGAGAGGTTGCTCATCATAGCCGATACGATATACCATTGTCCTAGCGCAAACATCGCCGACCCCGACGAATCAATAATGCTGCGGGTTGTTCCCGCACGATTTACGAAGAAGAAGTAGTTGTTCGCACCGTAGAAATACGATCCCGAAAAGCTGTTGGTATTGGTGCTCTGCTCAAAGAAGAAAAAGTTGCCCGCTGCGAGTGGTCTGAATGAAAGGAACCACGTCTGCTGACCGGTCAGCGACACCCCAGCGGTACTGGTCAGAGCTTGCGTTGTTGTGAAACGAAGAGCCGATTTTCCGTTCTGGACGTTCGACTCAACGGTTGGTCGGTTTCCCGCCGTAGCCTGACTCATGTTGTACGCATTTGGCGATCGATCAAGCCAAGCGCTTACAACACCTGCCGACTGGGTGATGGAGTTGGAGTCGTTTCCATCCAACCAGATTGCAAGCCCCGAAAGATTTGCGGGAGAGAAGCTTGACTCGTATTTGGAATTGACAAACGTATTGTTGTGGGACATTGTTTTAGAAGAGGAGAATTGTGTTCGAGGTTAGACCGGAGATCGTGAGAGTTGCCGAGTTGCCCGAAGGAATGACAAGGGGGCTCGTCAGTGTGAGCGTGTTCGTCAGCGTGATGCTCAAGTTACCCGCTGTCGCATTGCGCACAGACCAGAAGAGGCCTCCCAGAGTGGTAGCGGTTGAGGCGGGAAGCGTCATTGCATTGAATCCTGCGTTGGTCACATAGAAGTAGTTGTTGTAGTTCGAGGCTGCGAGAGTCAGCGATGTACCGCTGATTTCTTGGACGTTGATGCCGCTGAATCCCAGAGTTGGTCTTGTGTAGTAATTGGTTCCGTTCCAGAAGATCGTCGAAGATGCGAGCGGGCTCAGGAAGATAGAGCTGATGTCGTTGGCGGGTGTCACGGTAATGTTGAGGTTGCTCGCAGTCGAGTTGTACAGATTCCAGAAGGCACCTGTATCCGTAGAAATAAGACCACTGGGGAGGGTCAGGGCATTCAATCCAGTGTTTCGGATTCTCCACGTTCCCGAGTAGTTGGAGGTACCCAGTGTCAGTGACGTCCCGCACGCATCCGTGAGAATGGATCGGCTCTCGGTTGGCGTTATGATCCTGACGTTGCTCGTTGCTGAAATCTGTAGATTGTAGTTCGAATCGGTTGTCACCGTACCAAACGTGGTGACAGTGGTCCCCGCAACTGTAGGCGCCGCAGATCTGAATGGATGGGAACCGGACAAGAATGCTTGGAATCCCCACTTCCACGCAAGATATCCCTCAATCTGCTGTCTCTGGGTATTGGTCAATGCCGTGTTGTATATCAGAATTTCGGCCATGTAGGCAGGATAGGAGAGCGTGTTTGTGTTGTTTCGACCGTTGATGAACAAGTTCGATGTAACCGAAACGTTGTTGAGCTGCGAGACTCCAGATGTCTGCACGGCGCCGTTGACGTAGTACGCCATCGTGTTCGTATTGGCTGGGTCTGGATTTACGCCTTCTATCAGCTGCCATGTGTTTGAAATCGAACTCGTAGGAACGGAAGAAGAAATGGTCGCAAATGTCCCGTTGTTGAAGATAGCAAATTGACTGTTTGTCTGTGCTTGGAACCAAAATCCAGGCGACGAGATTGCGTTTGTACCATGCTCTATGAAAGGACTGCCAGTTGCCTGATTGATTGGGTAGTATACCTCAAAGATCGATAACGTTCCACCCATCACGAAATTGCTGACGATGCTTGTTTGACCCGTTGCGTATTGGATTGAGTTGAGACCATTGACCACGTTTGTAGCATAGGAGGGGTTTCTACCCGCAGTAGATGTCGCAGTGTACGCATTAGATGATTTGTCCTGCCATGCAGTTACGGTAGTCGTACCCGTCACTGTGGTGGCATCGGCGGCATCAAGCCATAGCTGCAACCCCGAAATACCCGCATTGGAAGGCGTTAGAGTTATCGGCCCTATCGCAGAAACTCCTACTGTCGAGACGTTCGAGATAGCGTTGTTGCTGACGTCCACGTTCGTCACCGCTCGGTAGGTCGCCCAGAGAGTGGCATCTCCAGAACCACTGCCCGCCGGTCCCGTTGGACCCGTGATACCGGTAGGTCCGGTAACTTGCGAATCGGCCCCAGTGGGTCCCGTTGATCCCGTGGGTCCCGTTGGACCCGTATCGCCCGTCGGTCCTGTGGGTCCAGTGTCGCCGCTTGGTCCCGTAGGACCTGTGTTGCCTGTGAACCCCGTTGGCCCCGTATCGCCGGTGGGACCGGTCGGTCCAGTATTCCCCGTGGGACCTGTGTCGCCCGTGAACCCCGTTGGCCCTGTCGGACCCGTATCACCGGTGGGACCGGTCGGTCCAGTATTCCCCGTCGGACCTGTGTTGCCCGTGAACCCCGTAGGACCCGTATCGCCGGTGTTGCCCGTGTATCCCGTTGGACCCGTAATGCCGGTGGGTCCCGTAGGTCCCGTGGGACCCGTGGGACCCGTGTTGCCGGTGTTGCCCGTGTATCCCGTTGGACCCGTAATGCCGGTGGGTCCCGTGTCTCCCGTGGGACCTGTGGGAAGACTCTGGAGAATCGTGGTGTGTACGTGGCTGACCGTCTGGTCTCGGAAGTAGAAGGTGACATCTCGGCTTGTTCCAACAAAGTTGGCGTAGAGCCGAACACGGATGCGCTTGGTAAGATCGGGAAGGGTTACCGAATTGACGAACAGCGATTGAGTGTACTCATTCTGCGTGGCTCCTATGGTTTCAGGACCCGAAGAACCCGATACAACGAGAACCGGATTGCTTGTTCCGTCCGAATCAACATAGTACACATCTGCGTAGAAGCTCACGCCCGTGTTGTTCGCCATTGCGTGGAGAACGAAGTCCCATCCGCCCGCCGCAATGAAGGTTGTTGTCAGCGTTCCAGGGGCTGTCAGGAACGTTCCCATAAGGAAGTCATTGGTGTTCGACTGGGTGCCTGACGTGATGGTGGTCTGAGTAGACGTGGTTGGAGAAAGATCGAGTGTTCCTGTCTGGGGTGCGGCACCTCCCGCAGTGTCCATGATGAAAACAAGACCACCTGAGACACCATTGGTGCCTGCAGGACCCGTTGGTCCCGTCGGTCCAGTGTTTCCGGTATTTCCCGTGTTGCCGGTGTTGCCCGTGTATCCCGTCGGACCTGTGTTGCCAGTGAAACCCGTCGGACCCGTATCACCGGTGGGACCAGTCGGTCCAGTGTTCCCCGTGGGTCCCGTATTGCCGGTGTATCCTGTCGGACCTGTGTTGCCAGTGGGTCCTGTGTTACCGGTGTCGCCGGTATTGCCTGTGTATCCCGTAGGACCGGTGACCGTGGACTGGGGTCCCGTTGGGCCAGTGTTGCCGGTATATCCCGTTGGACCGGTGGGACCAGTCGGTCCAGTGTTCCCCGTGGGTCCCGTCGGTCCAGTGTCGCCGCTTGGTCCCGTAGGACCGGTGTCGCCCGTCGGACCGGTGTTGCCAGTGAATCCAGTCGGACCCGTCACGGTCGACGCTTGTCCTGTCGGACCTGCGGGTCCAGTATTGCCAGTGAACCCAGTCGGACCGGTTACGTTAGACGCTTGTCCTGTCGGACCTGCGGGTCCAGTATTGCCAGTGAACCCAGTCGGACCCGTGGGTCCAGTAGAACCCGGTGCACCGCCCGACTGAATGAACGTGCTCATCACATAGCTCTGCGTGGTTCCTCGGAAGTAGAAGGCAATGGTGTCGTTTGCGCTGGTAAAGTTGGCATAGAGCTTGATCCGAAGACGCTCGCTGATGTCACCAAGAGTAAACCCAGGAACGTACACCGAGCACTCGAACTCGGAGATATTCGAATTGAAGATCGTCGCAGGAGCAGACACACCGCTGGCTCGAAGGGTCTCGTTTGTTCCCGCCGCATCGGTCGAATACAGATCGAAGTAGTACAAACTTGTTGCATTGGCCAGAGCAGCCTTTGCGTAGATCGTCATTTCCCAGATTCCCGATATGACCGACGTCGAAGTGATATCTCCAGGCTCCGTGGTGAACTGCGCAATGAGCTTGTTGGGTTCGGCTCCAGATCCCGATGTATACGAAATGTTCGTTTGGGGGTCGGTATCCGCAGTGATCGAAAGATGACCGCCAGTGTAGCCCGCCGCAGTAGTCGGTGCATCGAGGAAGAAGACGACGCCGCCCGAGACTCCTGCCTGTCCTCGAGGACCCGTCGGACCCGTTATGCCGGTGTACCCCGTCGGACCGGTCACAGTCGACGCTTCTCCCGTTGGACCCGTGTTGCCGGTGTACCCCGTCGGACCGGTTACGTTAGATGCCGCTCCCGTTGGCCCCGTGTTGCCGGTGTCGCCGGTGTTGCCCGTGTATCCCGTAGGACCGGTGACCGTGGACTGGGGTCCCGTTGGGCCAGTGTTGCCGGTGTTGCCGGTGTTGCCGGTGTTGCCCGTGTATCCCGTAGGACCGGTGACCGTGGACTGCGGACCAGTAGATCCCGTGTTGCCAGTATACCCAGTTGGCCCTGTGACGGTGGACTGCGGACCAGTAGGACCCGTGTTGCCCGTGAATCCCGTCGGACCTGTGACAGTAGACTGCGGTCCTGTAGATCCAGTGTTGCCAGTGAACCCCGTAGGACCTGCGGGTCCTGTCGGACCTTCAATTCCCTGAATGCCTTGGATACCTTGGGGTCCAGTGAAACCCGCTGTGCCCTGAATACCCTGAATACCCTGAATACCTTGGATCCCTTGGCTACCCTGCTGGCCAGTAGGACCTGCCGTGCCCTGAATACCTTGGATCCCTTGGGGTCCTACATCTCCCGTCGGACCCGTATACCCAGTTGGACCGGTGTCCCCCGTGGGCCCGATATCGCCCGTGTGACCACGAGGACCCAGTGCACCCACTCGACCCGTAGGTCCCGTAGGACCCGTAGGACCCGTATTGCCGGTGTTGCCGGTGTTGCCCGTGTATCCCGTAGGACCGGTGACCGTGGACTGCGGCCCTGTCATGCCCGTCGGACCCGTGTTCCCCGTGGGGCCTGTGTTGCCCGTGAAACCCGTCGGTCCGGTGTTGCCGGTGTTGCCGGTATTGCCGGTGAAGCCCGTGGGGCCTGTGTTGCCCGTTATACCAGTGGGGCCGGTGTTGCCGGTAGGACCCGTATTGCCGGTATATCCCGTTGGACCTGTGATGCCCGTAGGACCTGTGTTGCCGGTATATCCCGTTGGACCCGTGTTCCCCGTGGGACCGGTATTCCCAGTGATCCCCGTGGGACCCGTATTGCCGGTGAACCCCGTAGGACCGGTGTTGCCCGTGATACCCGTAGGGCCTGTGTTGCCAGTCGGCCCCTGTGCTCCCGTCGGTCCAGTGATCCCCGTAGGACCCGTGTTGCCTGTGGGGCCCGTGGCACCGGTGTTGGTTGCTGTGCCCGGAGGACCCGTATTGCCCGTTGGACCTGTGTACCCCGTGAACCCAGTAAAGCCAGTGTCGCCTTGGCTGACATACGGCAGGCTGTTCCAGTGGGTAAATCCATCGCCAACCTTGAGCTTGCCTGTCGTGGTTTCGACTGCGGGTTCTCCAGAGGCTAGGACTGGGTTGGCGGCTGCCCAGTTCGCCGCAGTGTCTCTCCGAAGTTGAATCTTCTTCGGGGTGGTCACACACTCCGACATCTCTTATAAGTTTAGCAGACATTCGCATCTGCCGCTCCGCCGAAGTCAGCAACCTCTGTGCCCTGACCATCGAATACATCGCAGACATCCGCAGTCGCATCACCACCCTCCTCTGTCTCGTAGATGTTCGGAGGACATACCGCAGGACAGGACTCGGTCCACGCATTGCCGAAGTCTGCGATATCCGTGCCCATGCCGTCGAGGACGTTGCACGAGTCGGCATCCACATAGCGACCATCGGCATTCTCGAAGACTGTCGGGCAGTACTTCGGACGAGGCGGGCAGACACAGACGCCGGTCAGGAAGTTCCATTCCAGCGATCCGTTGGTTGAATCCTTGTAGGACGGGGAAAGAGTTGGGTTGCCGATGATCGCCGAACGCCGAACTCGTTCGATGTACATCCCCGCATCCTTGGTCTGCGAGACGTAGTGCTTCGTCCTGCGCACGTCGATGGGAACCCAAGGCAGCTTTGGTTTGTCGGGGTCCCCTGGTGATAAATAGGCTTGGACTGCGTGGTACCCCACGAAGGCCAACATCAACCCCAATGCGATGAGATTGAGACTCATTGCTTCTCTCCGACACTTTAGATGTCGTCAACGTTCACGTCCTCGCCCTCCGACTCCTCGAAGACAACATCCTCCTTCGCTTCGGACGAGGCATCCTGCATGAAGAGGCGCTCGTCTGCGTCGGGCTTCAGCCGCCGGTAGCGAGCCACCTGCTCGGGCAGGAACACCGCCATGATCTCGTGCGTCATGCCAGCCAGACCCGTCTCGGCAATGAGCACGATGCTGCCGATGTCGACCCAGACCGTGCCCTTGCCCTTGCCCCGCAGACCGCCACGCATGGGGACGACCTGCTGGATCATCTCAATCCGCTCCCGCTCGTTCTCATCTGCGGGACGGGTCACGAAATACATCACCTCCATTCGCCCGTTGCCCATGCGACGCAGGATGCGGCCGACATGGACACCGTCGGTCTTTGCCCCATTCTTGTAGTCGTCGAGGAGGTCATTCACAAGCTCACGATTAGCACGAGCCTTGGAACCCTCCGAGTTGCGCTGAGACTTGTGGCCGGAGCCGCCGGTCACGTTGCGAGGCATCTTGTCACACTACTTGGATTGTCTTGCGAAAGTCGGATTCGTTTTCTGATCGCCGCTCGCCTACAAGAGGCTCACTTCCTCGCCCCAATGGGAAATAGACTACCTATCTCCCCTACCTATCTATGTCACACAAACTCACGGAACGTCAATGTACTCCCGCAGCAGCGCCAAGTCCTCCTCGCTGAAGATGCGGTGTCCCGGCGTGGGCGTGGGGTTACACATCCAACACGTCCCGCCACCGGACGGGCACGTCAGGCAGACACGGGCGTTCCCGTCGTCGTCCCAGACGATCTCCCGACCCGTCGGCCGGTGGATGTCGACGGAGCCGAAGACCCGACCGGTCTCGGGGTCCTCGAGCTCAACCTCGTCGACGTCCTCCATCGGCACGACCCGACGGCGCCCAAAGTCAGACTCGTCGAGGAGCTGACGGGCGTAGGCGGGGCGGACCGGCAGGTCCTCCTCGTCCTCCCCCACGGGCGCCAGATAGGCGCACCGGACCACGCAGCACAGGCAGATCGGCCGGTACTGCGGGTTGGGGATCATGGTCTGGGAGGGCACGAGCTTGAGGCAGTAGTCGCACTCAGCCCGCTCAATCCCGTCGTCACGGGGCTCGGTGAAGAGCCGCCGCATCGGGGAGTAGAACTCCGAGAGGCCGACCCAATAGGTCTTGTCGTCGGAGGCAGACATTTTACTGTCTGAGGGGTGATTTCAACGCTATCACCGAAAGCGAAGGTATGCAGTACGTGCGCACCGGCACGTGTCTTCTCGGGTGTAGGTTCCCGAGAGGTGCCCCCAACCCCAAACTGAGCAATAGCTCAGTCAGGGTCGTGCCAGGGGGGCAATGTCTTATTCGTTGGACCAAACGGATTCGTTTTTCGCAGATGGTGGTAAATTTTTGGCATACACCCCCAACTCCGCACGTCAACTCCGCACCTAGAATGCGGATATCCACTCCTTGCGGGTCTCGTGGTCGACACTCAGCGCCTCAAAGGCAGCCCACGCTTCCACCACCTTCTCCTCGATGCTGAGTTCCCGAGCAGCGATGGCGCTGATTTGGTTCCCGAGGACCTCCGCAACGGACACCGGCGTCTTGAACGCCTCATCGAACCCGACCATAACGTTGCACAGCCGAGCAATGTGCCCATCGCCGCAGGTCTCCACCGACTCGTCCAGCTCCTGCGTCAGACGGACTGTGAGCTCGTCCTTGAACGGGGACCGAATGATGAGAGTCCACAACCCGTCAAGGGTCTTGCGGTAGAGCCAGTCGTCCTCTGACCGACAGGACCGAGTGTCGTACCACTTCTTCATGTCTCGGTGCATGTGCCGGTTCTCTCGAGTCAGCGGGAACGTCGACCAGTATCCCTCAAACCCATTGACCGGTTCAGACACCGAGAGCAGGATGTCCAAGCTCTCGTTGACCACGCCGTTGACCTCCCGAGTGTGGACGTTCTGGGCGTCGAAGGCCAGCCGACCGAGATCCCCTGCGTGAGCCGGTGGCGCCTCTACGGGTGGGAGGACCATGTCATCCAGCCACTCCTGAGACAGACCGGGGCGGTCAGCCGTTCCCTGCGGTCCCCAGAGCTTGTCTTGGTCGGCCAGCTTGAGCAGCGGGTCGTAGTCCCGAATGGGCGGCTCGACCGGCTCATCGAACCGGCGGCGACCCAGCATCCGCTCGATTTGGTCATAGCGGGCGACCTCGTTGCCGAACATGGCGGTCATGACGGTGAAGTGCTCGTCCGGAAGGTGTCCCTGCTCCTCGTGGACGGTGATGAACCGTGCTGCACGGAGGGCGTCGTTCTCATCCCAGACCATCCGCTGGACCTCCCGCCAGATACGGTTGGCCCACTCACGGGCCTCCTGACGCTTCTTGCGCCGCTCCACCATCTCGTGGTGCTTGACGCAGTATCCCTCGACAGTCGCCGCCTTGGCGCACGAGTGCCGCTTCCCCTTGTAGAAGTAGCGGTGCCGACAGGCACCCCCTACCCCTCCATGACGCTTGCAGTAGGGCGACTCCCCCGCACACTTCGCCATACACTGCTCCCCATTCTGCTTGATCGCATTGCAGGTTGCCATGTTGTCCGCTCCCTCTTTGGTTGGAAGGACCGAACAGATTCGTTTTATGAAATGGGAAACTTGCTTGTTTCCCGTTTTATGTATTTAGCCAAGCGTCTTGTGGCACTTCTTGCAGAGCAGCCAGATTCCAACCTCCATGTGCTTCCGCAGGAATGCCGCCATGAACTCACGCAGTGCGATCGGGACGTGTGGGTCGGGGTGGATCTCATTGAGAGCCTCCACCGCAATCTCGGGTCCCGCTCGGGTGTGGGCCCGCTCGAGTATGACCCCACTCACACCGCAGTGCTCACAGGCGTTCTTTCCCATCCGGTTCTTGAACACCGCCTGAACGATGTTCTTGAGCTCTCCGCTATGAGACTTGACGATCTGCTCGTTGGTCTCAGCCGACACCATCACACCGTTGAAGCGGTTGAGCCGCCGGCTTCGCAGTGCCTTCTCTATGACAACAACCTGTTCCGCCAGTCGCTCGGGAGGCATGACCTTTGCAGCCATGATATACAGTTGCCCAAGTCCCGTGCCGAACTCTACGGTTCAAGCCAAGACCAGTGGGGGCAAAGGTAAAATTGTTGGTCCGAACAGATTCGTTTTCCGAAATGGGAAATAGACTACCTATCTCCCCATACATCATACAGCTATTGCACAATCTACTCGGCGAGAACGTCGAGCCACGCCGCCCGATCCGGTGCGGGGTAGGCGATCTCGTCGAAGAACGCATTCGCCTGTCGGAGGCGCTCCTCCACGGAGGCACCCTCCAAGGCGGCGATGGCGGCGATCCGGTTCTGGATCAACTCGCCCTGCGACACCGGCGGCCGGAACGCATCGTCGAAGCCGACGAGGACGTTCACGAGGCGGGACAGGTGGCCGTCGCAACACATCCCGACCGACTCGAGCGCCTCCTGATACAGGCGGCGGTAGAGTTCCGATCGGGTCTCGGCCGACTCGACCCGCCCGATGTACGCCACGAGGCCTCGCAGCGTTCGCCGGTAGAGTTGGTCCGGCGGAGCGGCGGCGCCCACCCGGCATCGCTCGGTGTGCCACCATTGCTCGACGTCCCGCCAGACGATCATCACGTTCTCGTAGGGAGCCCCCTGTTCCAGGAAGGCGTGGAGAACGTTTCGGCGGGTGTCCTGCGCCTCCGGAACGGGAACCGCACAGAGGCGCTCGATGCCCTCGTTCGTCCGGACGTTGACCACGCCCGTGTGAACGTTCTGGTTGTCACGGGCGAGGCGCCCCAGATCGGGAACCGGCGGGGCGGGTCCGGCACCGGCGGCGGCGGGTCCGGCACCGGCGGCGGGTCCGGCACCGAATCCACGGACCCACTCTCGGATCTCCTCCTCGGCGAGATCGTCGTGGATGTGCCACCCCCGGATCGGGTCGAACCCGGCGGGTCCGCCAGCCGCCCAAACCTGAACGGCACGAACCGCCACCCGATTCTCGGCGTGATTCTGGAGGTGCCGATCGCAATACGCCGACCCCTCCGTGTGGGCGTGCTCGCACCACGTGTACCGAGGGCCCCGTGCGTGGCGCACGACGTGGAGGCACCGACCGGCGGGGTGGATACCCGCACCGTTCTCAGCGTACTTCATGTGCTGATTCCGGTGGATCGAACACAGGCGGAGGTGAGGCGACCCGATCGGCGGCACGGCGGCGGCACGGCGGCTGCACCGGACGTGATTGCCGGTGAAGGCGACACAGAGGTGGTCGACGGCCTCCATCTTGTCTCTACTCGCAAGAGACTGCGGAATATACAGATGGCACGGTTCGGGTGTAGGTTCCCGAGTGCCCCCAAACCCCAATCTGAGCAATTGCTCAGATCAGGATGTGCCAAGGGGGGCATTGTCCA
>JACCDP010501606.1_pt1 | contig 20476 bp, 27 predicted proteins | sample 7445841 | NCBI WGS metagenome assembly JACCDP01 (sample SAMN15323441, study PRJNA562643) | freshwater metagenome | isolation source: river surface water | place: USA:Blue River Watershed | collected 2017-08-17
ACTCTACAACGAAGACTTTGAGAAGTTTGTGGCCCACAACAGGCAGGACGTGATGCTGTTGGTCAAAATTGATCGCAAGCTGAAATTTATCGAATTGAGCAATGCACTGGCTCACGAAAATGGTGTGTTGTTGAACACAACCATGGGATCAGTGCTGCTGATTGACAATGCAATCACAAACGAAGCTCATGACCTAGGCATGTTGATTCCTGCAAGGCAGCGCAGTGCTCCTGAACCTACGTCAAGTGACCTCGATGGAGATGGCGAACCACAGGGCATTGTGGGTGCCTATGTGGCAGATCCAGTGCGTGGCATCCATCAATGGATTGGTGGCGTAGACATCAATAGTCTGTATCCCAGTGCCATTCGCAGCCTCAACATGAGCAAAGAAACTGTGGTTGGGCAAATTCGTCCCATTCAAACAGACAGACTGATCTCACGCAGAATCAAAGAAGAGAAAAAGAGCTTTGCTGATGCATGGAACGAGCAGTTTGGCACACTGGAATACAACCAGCTGATCAACAGAGAAATGGTGATGCTCACTGTTGATTTTGAAGATGGCAACACAGTGGAGCTCACTGCTGACGAGCTCTATCAATGGATTTTTGAAAATCCAAACCGACAGTTGATTGTGAGTGCCAACGGAACCATTTTTGATGCCAGCAAAGCCGGCGTAGTTCCTGGACTGTTGGCAAGGTGGTATAGCGAGAGAAAAGAATATCAAAAAAAGGCCAAAGAGTATGCCAAGCTTGCTGATGAGGAAACAGACATCGATAAGAAAGAAGAGCTGCGTAAACAAGCTGAATTCTGGGACAGACGACAATTGATCAAAAAGGTGGGACTCAACAGCCTCTATGGCGCTATCGGCAACGCTAGCTCGGCATGGTTCGATGCTCGTATTGCTCAAAGTACTACTTTGACTGGCCGCTGCATTGTTCGTCACATGGGAGCCAAGATAAATGAGATCATTGCAGGAGACTACAACTACAAAGGCGCATCTATCATATATGGTGACACAGATTCTGTGATGTTTAGTGCATATCCGGTTATGAGTAAGCTAGAAGATTTCAGAGAATTCAGCTGGAGCAAAGAAGAAGTCGTAGACCTATATGACAAAATTGCTGATATAACCAACGACAGCTTTCCCTCATTTATGAACTCCGGTTTCAACGTGCCAGCAGAACGTAGTGTGATCAAGGCTGGGCGAGAATATGTGGCCACACGCGGTTTGTTTATCACCAAAAAGCGTTATGCAGTGCTGATCTATGACAAGGAAGGCAAGCGCAAGGATGTTGACGGCCGACCAGGTGAAATCAAGGCCATGGGTCTTGATCTCAAAAGAAGCGACACGCCCAAGCCAGTGCAAGACTTTCTCAACACTGTGTTGATTGCAGTGCTGAATGATGCGCACAAGGACCAAGTGTTTGACATGATACGTGATTTCCGCAAAGAGTTTGCCAGCTGGCCCAGTTGGGCCAAAGGCAGCCCCAAGCGAGTGAACAATCTCACGCACTACGGAGCAGTCAAGCGCAGTCAAGAAAGTGCAGGAGATGTTTTTGGCGGTAAAAACAACGGCGCCAAAAAGACCATTCCCGGTCACGTCCTAGCGGCCATCAACTGGAACAACTTGCGTCACATACACAGTGACACAGGCAGCATGAAGATCGAAGATGGTGCCAAAATTATTGTGTGCAAACTGCGCAGCAATCCATTGGGACTGACCAGTGTGGGCTATCCAGTTGATCAGCTGATCTTGCCCGATTGGTTCAAAACACTGCCATTTGATGACGAGTTGATGAGTGAGACATTGATCACCAAAAAGGTAGAAAATCTGCTGGGAGTGCTGGGCTGGGATCTCAACGAAGCTAGAAATAACGAAAGCTTTGACCAACTGTTCAGCTTCTAGACCACCTTCTTGAGGATAAGTAATTGATGCAATCTTGCAAAATTACCAAACCAAAGGAAAACAAATGACATTCTTGAGTAGACTAGTTGACAAAATAAAGGGCATTTTTGCCCCGAAAACCTCCGCAGTTGCTGAACCAGCTTCAGCAACTGTTGTTTCTCCCGAACCCATACAGCCAATAGTGGTAACACCAGCTGGAAATCCAGTTCCTCCTGCTGCTGTGAAACAGGAGCCGGTAGTTGAAGCTGCTCCTGCTGCTGTGAAACAGGAGCCGGTAGTTGAAGCTGCTCCTGCTGCTCCAGTTGAGACACCCCCGTTGGCTCAGCCTGCTCCTGTAGTAGAAATCAAAACAGAAACAAAAACCGAAGAGAAGCCACAAGAAACACCCAAGAAGCCACGTGCAAAAAAAGAAGCTGCAAAAGCAAAGCCTGCACGGGAAGAGAAGCCCAAAAAAGAAAAGAAACCCAGCAAAAGAGCTCTTCCCAAAGCCAAATAAATGATAACAAAACTCTATTGACACAGCCTATCCTTGTGCTATGTTGCTGCATTGGCACAAGGAGACTCCTGTGAATTCTGTCAAAAAGTTTGAAAGCCGCCGTCTCTGCATTGTGAGTGCTGGCACTGGCCAGTTTGTTAGCATCTATGGCGATGCTGTCACTGCTGTTGTTGAACACAAGCCCCTTCCCACACAACCTCGTATGTGGATTGAATTTAGAGGCACTGCACCGCCCAAAGACTATGATGCTTCAACGCTCAGCTCATCTCAGCGTGATGAAATTTTGGCTTTGGTCACCCTGCATTTGGAAAAAGAGGTGGCTGACATGGAGCGTTATATCCAGGAAACGCTCGACATGCAAGATTGGTTGAAAATGGCTATCTCACGCATTGATGCAGGTTTCAGCCCCTTGAATGACGATTTCAGTCAATGGCATTACCGTGCTTGGCTGGACAATAGGAGTGACCCCAACTGTCCTTGGCACGATCTACAAACGTGGGCCCCGATTGTTCTGGAATCTCCCAGCAGTGATTTGCAGAACACTGAGAGAAAATGGCGAGCCGAGCGTTTGAGAGAGTTTTTCTCGGGACGGTTGCCTCCTGTGGAACACCGTCTACGAGACTACAAGAAAACACTGCGTATGTGGAAAACCCGAGTACAGGACCGGTATTTTTGGGCTGAGGTGCATACTGAAACGGTGAAGACAGTCACCATTACTCCTGTTTAGGATTGAGAGCATGCGAGAAGATGATCTAGGCGATAGGATGAAGGGTTTCGAGGCTCACGAAACCGCCCGACGGTTCCTTCCTGGTTTGCCCATTTACGCCCGAATTGATGGACGCGGTTTCAGCAAGTTTACCAGGGACATGGAACGGCCATTTGATCCCTGCATGAGTCGTTGCATGATCGAAACAACCAAGACACTGGTGAAGGAAACACATGCCACTGTGGGATTTGTTCAAAGTGACGAAATCTCACTGGTATGGATCCCTGGCCCCAATGGGGTCAGTTGGTTTGATGGCAAGATCATGAAGATGGCCAGCGTGTTGGCTGGTTTGGCCACTGCCAGCTTTGTTGAAAACGTGATTCAGTATTTTGCCAACTGGATGCAATTGGTGCTCAGGCTTCCTCACTTTGACTGCCGTGTGCTCAGCATGCCCAGTGATACAGAGGCAGCCAACATGCTGCTGTGGAGAAATCTTGATGCCTCCAAAAACAGCATCAGCATGGCCGCCAGCCACTACTACAGCCACCGAGAGCTGCAAAACAAGAGTGGTCGAGACAAACACGAAATGCTCTATGCCAAAGGTGTGAACTGGAACAATTACCCGGCCTTCTTCAAACGAGGTACATTTGTTCGTAGAACAAACGTAGAAAGAACATTGAGCTCACTTGAGTTGAGTGCGATCCCAGAAAAACATCGTCCGCTGCCAGATGCGCTTGTAACCAGAACTGAGATACAGGAATTTGACCTACCGCCACTAGCTCGTATAATCAATCGAGAAGACACTCTGTTCCACGGAGCAGAACCAAAAACAATGGAACAAAATCGAGATGACAGCCAAAAACACCAAGACTTATAGTCCGCAAGATCTTAAAGTGTTGTTTGAAGCTCTCAACAGTGCACCCAGCTATCTCAGCAAAAGGTATATTTTGCGACACATGCTGGGATGGAGTGATGAAGATCTTAGAACCAACATGGCATTGATTGAGGAGGAACAGAATTTGAAACGCATGGGCAAAACAGGAGGCTACTAAACATATGACAACAACTATTGCAGTAAAAGACATGGTGCAAGACCTTGTGCGCAACGCAGTTAGCACAGGGTTTTTTGACAAGATCAAAATCACAGCCGGCAACAAGCAAGTTGCTGTAGAAGCTCTTGAGAACAACAAGCAGGTGATTCTCAAGGCCACAACCAAGGTGCCAGTGGACAGTTGGGAAGGCGAGTTTGGTCTAGCCAATCTCAGCTTGCTCAACAGCATCGTAAATGACAGCGAATACAGTCACAAAGACAGTGTGCTGGAGATGCAGTTTCAAGCCAAGGGCGGTGTGGATGTGCCCACAGAACTGCACTACACCAACAAAAGCAAGAGCTTTGTGGCCTATCGCTTTTTGGCCAAAGAGCTGGTGCCAGATCAGCCCAAATATAACGAGCCAGCCTGGGACGTTACTGTGAAGCCCACCAAGAGTGCCATTCAGCAGTTTGCATGGGCATCCAGCAGCCTCAGTGGTTATGAGCAATACTTTATCCCCAAAACAGTTGATGGCAACCTCAAGTTCTTTATTGGTGAGGAAAACGGTGCCAATCAGCGCGGTGGTGTGGTGTTTGCCAGTGGCGTCACAGGCGACTTTGAGAGCAGTCACAAGTGGCCAATCGCACTTGTTGCACAGATTCTCAAGCTGGCAGACGGTGCCGATGCTGAGATGAAATTCTCTGTGAAGGGCGCCATTCAAATTGGCATCAACACAGGGCTTGTTGAATACAAGTTTGTATTCCCAGCCAAGATGCGCTAAATACCTTGCAACAACAAAAATAAGTGCTATCGTACGATAGCACTTATTTCAAGGAACAACCTCTATGCCCATTGAGCATGAGCGTAAATTACTACTAAGTATGAGCAAACCACATGATGTTCTACGTAGCTTAAAAAATTCCCCACAAGTAACTACATTTGATATAACACAAGGTTATATCAGCAAAAGTGCGAGAATCCGACATCTAGTTGAGCATCAAAGCAAGGATGAGCAACATGTGTTCACCTACAAAGTGAAGGTTGCTGGTGCTACGGTGGAGCTTGAACAAGAAATCTCAATTCATGATTATCACAAGTTGTTTTTGATTGCCAAACCGGTAATTTATAAAACACGGTGCAAATTTAAGGATGGAGACAACCAATGGGACGTAGACTTTTTCAAAGCGACCAAAACTGGAGAAATATATCTGGCAATGGCCGAAGTTGAAATGCCAGAATTTGAAATGGAGCTACCAGAACCACATCAATTGATTGCTCCGTATGTTTCAAAATGGATTGACAAAGACGACAAGAGATTTCAAAATCGCAATCTTGGCAACAACAAAAAAATAGCCAAACTGCTGAAAGAGATAGGATGTTCGAACCCAAATATAGAAGTATCTTCATAAGTGACATACACTTGGGCAGCAGAGCTTGTCAAGCCGATCTGCTGGCTCAATTTTTGAAAACAAATACTTGTGAAAATTTATACCTTGTAGGTGATATTTTTGATTTGTGGAAATTGAAATCTAGTCACTACTGGCCTCAATCTCACAGCAATGTGGTAAGAAGATTGCTTACAGCAGCCAAAAGAGGTAGCAAAGTTTATTATGTTTTAGGCAACCATGATGAGTATCTACGCACATGGATAGCTGATATCAATACATTTGGAAATATAACTATTGCCAACAGTTTTGATCACTACACAGTGTCGGGCCAACGCTTTCTGGTCACGCATGGTGATCTCTTTGATGGTGTGATACGTTATCACAAATGGTTGAGTATTCTAGGCGACCGTGCACACAGTTTTGTTTTATGGTTGAATACAGGATTAAATGTTATTAGAAGTAAATTTGGCCGTGACTACTGGAGTTTCAGTAATTTTTTGAAAACCAATACCAAACAGGCTGTTGCGTTTATAACTCGCTATCAACATCATCTTACACAATATGCACGAGACGAAGCATATCACGGAGTTGTATGCGGTCACATACATTCAGCTTGTGTAGAGGTCAGCGAAGACGGGTTTGTGTATTTCAACACCGGTGACTGGTGTGAAACTGTGAGCGCCTTAGTAGAAGACTTCGATGGCCAATGGCACCTGTTGGTGTGGGACACTGATAGTAATAAAATGACTGCAAGACAAACGTGGTGTAGCCCATGAGACTGGTAATTATTGACGACAACACATTGAATCAAACCAACGGTGTGGTTACAACCATGAATGCTGTCAAACAGCAATTGTTTCAACGAGGTATTCATTCTTTGTATCATGTTACGCCAGAACATTTCTGTTGTATTCCGGCGTTTGTATATCCAGGCGCCAAGCTGGCCTTGAATAGCTGGAAACTTGGTAATATGGTTGAAAATCTCAATCCCACCCATCTACATATTTGTACAGAAGGTGTTCTAGGAATCGCAGCTAGAACGGCATTTCGCAATCGAGGATGGCAATACACAACCAGTGCTCATACACGATGGGATCTATACCTCAACAAAACGGTTGGGTGTTCCCCCAAATGGGGCAATCAATACATGAGATGGTTTCATCGGCAGAGCTCAACTATATTGGTCAATACAGATAGTATGAAAACCGAGTTAGAAAATCAGGGATGGAACAACCTCAAAGTTTGGACTAGAGGTGTTGATCGACATATATTTGATTTCAAAAACAAGCCAATTGGTTCAAAACCAATTCTGCTCAGTGTTGGAAGAATCAGTTCTGAAAAGAATTTAGATGCATTTTGCAGACTTGATTTCAACAAATACCAACTGGTATGTGTGGGAGATGGGCCAGAATTACCGAGATTGAAACGTGACTACCCGTGGGTAAGATTCCTTGGCCAGTTGAAGGGCAAAATGTTAGCCGAACAATATCAAAAAGCTGATGTTTTTGTATTTCCTAGTGTCACAGACACGTTCGGATTGGTAATGATTGAGAGTATGAGTACCGGCACACCAGTTGCAGCTTTTCCTGCCCAAGGACCAGTTGATGTGATTGAGCCTGGTGTTACTGGTTTTTTTGACGCAGATTTAGAAATAGCCATTGAAAAATGCCTCTCTCTGTCAAGAAACACTGTATACGAAGGCAGTAAGGCATGGAGTTGGGAGACCACAGCTGACATCTTCCTTGACACATTGGTACCCATAAACTAAAGAACTATACAATCATGCGAAATAAATTGATTAAAAATTTTCCTAGATTGAAATGTGACAACTGCGCTCAGCAGCTACAGCCATACGAGACATGGGCTGCCAACAACGACGGCTTTGTGTTTTTGGTCAATATTGATGCATGGCCCAGCTATTATAGAGATGTAGCTGGGCATCGTCACGAGTTTTGCAATCCCGCTTGCAGTCTCTCATGGACTGAGAAAAACAAATTGGTCTAGACTGTTGCAATAACCATTTGCATCACTTACAAATCTTCTACAAACAAACTAGAGAAACAAGATGATAGAACCTACTACACGAATGATCTACGTGACTTTTCAACGCGAGGGCGTACACAAGTATCCAGCAGCACTTGATGATCCCAGTCTCAAGGACGTGAGCTTTCTTGGCTATCCACACAGGCACATGTTTCACTTCAAGGTGGGCATCTCAGTTGTGCATAATGACCGTGATATCGAATTCATCCTTTTCAAGCGTTGGCTTGAGAGCCTCTATGGTGATGGTGTGATTCAGCTGGACTATCTGAGTTGCGAGATGATAGCCGAGAAGCTCTATGAGCAAATCAACGCTCACTATCCTGGTCGTGCAGTGAGCATTGACATTAGTGAAGATGGTGAAAATGGAGCGGTGCTCACCTGGGCATAAGGAGTTGACTCTAGGTTGCAGAGTGTGTATCGCCAGGAGATCAGGCTAAGATTGTGCTGGATACACACTCTGCAACTTTTTTGTTTGATTTATCCGCAAAAATTGATCACAATCAGTTATCACAAAAGGAACAAACATGCGCCGTCTTTTTATCATGGGACTTGAGTCATATGTGAGTCGCTACACATATCAGCTGAGACAGTGGACAACCAGTGCTCTAGACGATTTAGGTGTGGACTATCAATTTGTTGATGGTCAAACTCTTGACAACAGCGAAGCCATTGTGACCGGACAAGTGCTGGATGCACATGGTCGCAGCTACTATAGTCTTACTCAAATGGCCGAACTAGTCAAGCTGATGAGAACAGGGCAAGTAAATGACGAAGATGTGATCTTTTTTGAGGACATGTTTACTCCTGGTATCGAAAGCCTTCCTTATATCATGGATCAAATTCCCGCCAGGATGCAGCCTCGGGTGTTTGTGCGTTGTTTGGCTCAAACCATCGATCCAGATGATTTTGTGCATGTGTGGAACATGAGCAAGTGGATGAGTCTCTACGAACAGATGTGTAATCAGTTTGTCACAGTGCTGGCCAGCAACGAAGAAATGGTGGCTCACATGAAGATTGCTGGATGGACTGCACCCGTCTACAATATCAGCGGCTTGAGCTTTGGCAAGAGCGAAGTGCAAGGACGAGTGGGCGGCACAAGTGGTATCAAACCTTTCTCTGAACGCAGTATGCGTGTGAGTTTTGCCAGCAGGTTTGACCAGGAAAAGAATCCGGACTTCTTTATGGATTTGATCGAAAAGGTCAAACAACAAAATCCGCAGGTGGTGTTCTCGCTGCTGAGCGGAGGTCCACTACGCAGCAATGCCAAAGCCAGCCTCATGCGAGCTCGTATGTTGCAAGCTCAAGGACTGCTGGAAATCCACGAAAATCTACCCAAGAACACCTATTATCAACTGTTGAATGACACACGATTGCTGTTCTCAAGCAGTTTGCAAGACTGGACCAGCAATGTGAGTTCAGAAGCAGATACACTAGGCGCCAACCTACTTTTTCCGGCCTATCGTAGCTTCCCAGAGGTGTTTGGCAACGATCACACTCGTTTGTATGTGCCGTGGAGTCTCACTGATGCACAAAGCAAACTGATACCATTGCTAGAAACACCTCATCCTCAAATGGGAAAACTAAGTGACTGGACCAACAAAACTATTCATAGAATGGTTGACATCATGCGCGGAGATGGTGAAAATTGGCGTAGAGACAGTGTGGATTATAGACGCCACACTGTAACATCAAAGTATTGAACATGACCAACCATCAAGAATACACAGGCTTAGACCTTACCAGTTCAAACAAGGACTACAGCATTTTTCTGCCATCAATTAGCAGCATCTATGTGAAGATGCTCAGCAGCAATCTCATGGGCAAGCGCACTGGGCTGCCCAGTGGACTGCGCAATGGTTGGGATGATCTCAACTTTTTGAATCAAAAGAGCGATCTATTCAGCTATCAATGGGCACTGTATTCAGCAGGGCATGCCGAATGGGATCTAGCCAAAAGCGATCAAATGGAAAGCATGGTGCAGCAGAGAGATCGGCAGCGCAATGTGATCATTGGCGACAGTGGTGGCTTTCAGTTTGCTACTGGTGTGCTCAAATGGCCGTGGGAACCCAAAAAGAATCAAGACGAGGCTGGAATGCTGGCTCTCAGAGATCAAACACGCATGGATCTCTTGCGTTGGCTTGAACACACTGCGGACTGGAGCATGATCTTTGACTTTCCTCCAGGTGGTATCGATCTCTACGGCTACGATGAGCGCACAGGCATTCCCTTGCATCCAGGCTTGAAGAGCTTTCAAGATTGTTTGAAGGGCAGCATCGAAAATGCTGAATTCTTTATCAAACACCGTGTGCCTGGCAAGACCAAGTTTCTCAATGTGCTACAGGGACGCAATCAGCAGGAAGGCGACGAGTGGTGGGAGGCTTGCAAAGACTGGCCATTTGAAAGCTGGGCGTTTGCAAACATTCAAGGTCACAGCACTGCACTCAATCTACGACGGCTGATCATCATGCGCGATGGCGGCTATCTCAATGACAGAGACTGGATCCACTATCTGGGCAATGGTAAGATCAAGGCTTCAACAACCATCACTACTATTCAACGTTGTTTAAGAAAAACGGTAAATCCGCGAGTGACTCTCAGCTATGATGCTGCCAGTCCATTTGTGATGACTGCCAAAGGACAGATGTACAACACCTATGTGGTCAATCCCTCTCAAATGGCATTCAAAGGTGGACCCATTCCCGACAAAAAAGAACTCAAGGGCAGCACTCAACTGCTGCATGACTATGCGCTAGAACAGTTGCAGGCCGGCAGGCTCATGAAAGAACACAGCAGTTTTGACAGTCTTTTTGATCATCAACTGGTAGAGAGACCAGTTGTGACATCAAGTGAAATCAGCAAACGTATCACACTGGGCGACATCTGTGTGAAAGGTTATGAGGATCTGTCAGCCAAGGAACTGGACCCCACTGTAGAAGCTTTGCAACAGGCCTTGGGCATTGTTGAGTATCGTCAGTTTCAACAGCGCAACAAGAAATATCCCAGTGCGCTTGATGGGCTCAGCTATCTGTTGTTGATGAACCACAATGTTGAACTGCACATTCGAGCCTGCCAAGAAGCTTGTTGGTGGATGGATCAGCCGATCAGTGTGGCACGTCAGCATTTGCCCAGCGAGGTGCTAGAGCTGCGGGATCTCATAGAAGAAGTATTCTCCAGTGAGAATCCTATGAGCTTGATTGAAGCCAACTGGAATTTGCTGGCCAACGGCACAGGCATGGATGCCAACAACTACAAATTGAGCATGAGTCTCGAACAAATAGCTTGACGCACACTACGCTGCTGACATACACTACACACATGAAACGACCTTATCAAGAACCCGCAAACAAACAAGTGGATTACTTCTTAGGCAAAGAAGTGGAGCACAGCCCTCTTCTGGGACGCTCCACACTTTTTGTAGTTGGCCCAAAGCCAAGCCAAGAGATTTTGTCTCTGGCCGAAAGCAGCAAGGTTGAGCAAATCTATCTTGGTGCCAATCAAAGTTTTGATGGACAACAGCTAGACGCGTGGATAGACACAATTGATGGTGTAGTGAAAAATGCCACCTGCTGGGTGGCTTTTGATTTTGACGTGCGTTGGGCGGAATGGGTAGCCGACGGCGGCTGGTGCGAGAGCAACAGGTTTGTGCCCATGATCAGCGTGAAGATACCCTACATTGGCCTATTCAACTACAACACAACAGTGAAGATTGATGACAAAGGATTTGACGCCAGCAATCCGGGTGTGTGGTGTCATAGGCTGCATCAATTGATGGACCCCAAGGTCTACACAGACTGGACAGCTTATACAAAGGATCAAACACTATGAGCGACTCAGCTATGGCACACAGTCTCTTTGCTCATGTTCAAAAGATTGTTGAACTGCAACAGGAAGTGGCTGCCACTCGTGAACGCAAGGACGAAGCTGCTAGAACACTTAGAAGTCTTGAACAACAGACCAAAGATCTTGAACAACAGCTCAAGAGTGCCAAACAACTGCTCAATCACTGCATTGACACAGGAGAAGATCCTATTGCAGCTCAGCTGAGTGGCTCGTTTGAAGAAATTGCTGTAGCAACAAAGAACACTGACTTTGATGTGCTCAACAAATATTATCATCAAATTTTTGATCAGCATCTCAAGCACTTGTCTGTAAATGATCTGTTGCTGCCCAAGAGCACCAATGTCATAAGGAACAAAATTTGAAAACACTCAATCAACTGGCACGGCGTTATCGCCAACTGTGCAAAGGTCCCAGTCGTGTTGATCAACAGATCAACAAACTGAGGGAACAATTGTCTCGGCTAAACCAACAACGTCAAAAGATGCTAGGCGAGATAGAACATACCCAACTGTTGCTCAACTATTGTGTTGTTTCGGGAGAATCTCCTGCGCAAGCTGCACTCAGTCACACCAATGAGCAAATGCAAGCTGCCTTAGAAGAGCATCAGCGTTTGGTAAAGGAGAACCGCATTTATTATGACCCCTCTTTTGCCACAATCAACACTGTGACAATCAGCAATCACAGCCACTGGACCAAGCCAGTGAGCATCACAGGTGGAATCGCCTCCGCCGGAACCATCACCGTCAACAGCGGTATTGACACCATCAACCTGGCATCATCTACCCCATAGCGAGTTGACCTAGTGGGAACTGCTGCCTACAATCTTAAATACTTTTGTCACACAATGGTGACAAGCTGACCACAATGGTCCGTTGCGCATAAACGATAGATGCGTTGAAAAGGAGAACTAAGTTATGGCCTACAACCGTACCAAATGCGATCCCGAACTGGGACGTGCTGTACATGAACATCTAGTAAAGTGTGGAGTAGAAACTCCCACAATTGAAAACAACCTCAGTCGCACAGACAAGATTGACATCATCGAAACCAAGTTTTGTGACATCATGACTACACTGGGACTGGATCTCAACGACGACAGTCTCACAGAAACCCCTCTCCGTGTGGCAAAAATGTTTGTGTCCGAGCTCTTTTATGGACTTGATTGGGAGGCATTTCCCAAATGCACAACAGTTGAGAACAAAATGAGTTATGACGAAATGGTTTGCGAGCGCAACATCACAGTGAAAAGTGCCTGTGAACATCATTTTATCGTAATTGACGGACTAGCCACAGTGGCATACATCCCGCACAAAAAAGTGCTAGGTTTAAGTAAGTTGAATCGTGTAGTAGATTACTTCTCTCGTCGTCCACAAATTCAAGAACGCATGACTGAGCAGGTTTACCATGCTCTAGAATACATTCTTGAAACACCCAACATCGCTGTGGTTGTGCATGGCAAGCATTACTGTGTGAGCCACCGAGGAGTAGAAGATGATTGCAGCAGTACAGTGACCAGCAAGCTGGGTGGTGTATTCCGCAGTGATCCTGCTGTGCGCTCTGAATTTATGCGTATGGTTGAATTCAAGAACGTGTGATGAGATACTCTGTGATTCGTCAAGTGGACATGAGCGTAAATCTGCCTCATGACATTCTCAGCGCATTCTTACGCAACAGTGTGAGTGTGGAATTACCCCAATTCCGCACTCCACCTGCGGGCAGTGACAGTGTTTCCATTGAAGAACTGATTGAGTGGTGCAACATCAATTGCACTGACATCTTCTATGCCAGCAAATACAATCCTCATAGTGCCAAGTTTGGATTCTATCAACCAATTGATAGAGCAAAATTTATTCTTTTGCTGGACGAAGCTGTTGCAAATAGCAGCACTACCGCTGCACAATAACACACATCAAGGAGAACTAGCTTGTTCGGAAGAAATGCGATAGTCGGTCAATCCTATTTCAAGGATGCCGGAGACAAACTGTTTGTTACCTCAATTTTCTACACATTGCAAGGAGAAGGACCTTATCGTGGGGAACCTGCTGTGTTTGTGCGGTTGGCCAAGTGCAATCTAGCCTGCGGTTTCTGCGACACTTTTTTTGACGATGGTGATTGGCTCACTGTGGCAGAAATCGAACAGCGCATTGACCAGGTGATCGAGGACTATTTTGAAGGCAATGTGCCCATCTGGGCACGCGATCTTTGGGGCGGAGTACCAATCCCTGGCAAAGAAACTGAACCGATGAGTGCGCTGAAGAAGCGAGAGATCGTGTTGGTGGTAACAGGCGGTGAACCCATGCTGCAAAAGAATCTTGTTCCCTTCCTTGAGCGTATGAATCAGCGTTTTGCAAAAACACAGATTGAAAGCAATGGCACCATTGTGCAGCCTATTCCGCCGGAGACCACGCTGGTGGTAAGTCCCAAGTGCAGTGAGAAGAATGGTCGTGCAGTAAAATATCTTGAACCACGCCCAGAAATGCTAGCACGAGCCAACTGTCTCAAGTTTGTGATGAGTGCAGACAAAGAAACTCCCTACAACACTGTGCCTGAATGGGCACACCAATGGAAACACGACACAGGCAAGCCAGTGTTTGTGAGTCCCATGAATGTCTACAATGATCTGCCTCAAAAGAGCAAACAACTTCGTGCAGAAAAGAATCAAATCTCTCTCGAAGAACGCAGCACTGTTGATGAGGTGATTTCATTTTGGCAAGAAGGCCTTTTGAATATGCAGGCAAACCAAGCCAACCATGAATATGCTGCACGTTATTGTGCTACACATGGCATGATACTCAATCTCCAAATCCACCTCTATGCAAGTTTGGCTTGACAGTGAGCATACCAGTAAGATTTGATTGGTATAGCGAAAGCGGCGAACTATTGGTGGAGAATCGTGGATTCTTCACCATCAGCTATGGGCAGGTTCCCACCAATCTCACCCAACTGGCTGAGAGGATAGCTGAATGCCCAATCTCCGAGCATCAACACTATCGACATCCTCGGGTGAGATATGCGGTTCCCCATTCAGCGCCAGACTATATGTTTGACCTACAGAACGTATATCTATACCCAAACAGATTCAAGGACAAAACATGACCACAAAAATACCATTTGGCTGGCTTCCGGGCCACTGGGGACTGAGAGGCCGCACCCGAGAGATTGCTCAAGCTGAATACGAACTGGAAGGTCTAGCTTTGGCCATTCGTTTGGCAGAGATCAATTATGAGCCAGGCGCGGATAGAGATAGAGCCATTCTTGAAGCTCGTCGCCAACATGGTGCCGTCACAGACTATGAGTATGACGTTGAACGAGCCAAGATTGCCCCCGAAGGTACAGAGCGTGAAATATCTCTGCTGGGTGTAGAGCTCAAGCACAACAAAATCTCTCAACAGGCTCACGATAGACAAGTTGCTGATCTACGCGGAGAACCCTGGGTAGCTATGCCAGATATCAAATGGGACCCCAGTGATCCCAGCAAGAGTTATTTTGAGCTAGACTACAACGAAGCATTTGTCACATTTTTGCGCAACAACAACTACAAAGGAACCACTGACGAAGAAGTTGTGGAGCGTTGGCTGAACGATGTTTGTAGGAGTGTGGCTGCCGAACTGGCAGAGGATGATCCCAGCTTTGTGAGCCCAGCACCAGTGAGTCGCCGTCGACAACCCAAGAAAAAGCGCAGCGAATACAGCTAGTTTGACACAACACACTCATGTGCTATAAGTAGCAAATGAACCTAGGAGCGGCTTAGATGAGCACATATGTGATTGTAGATACGTCAAATTTGGCCATGAGAGTGCGTTTTGGTACAAGAGCTCCGGATTTTGACACTACCATTGGCTTGGCCATCCACATCATCTTCAACAGCATCCGTATGGTTTGGAATCAATTCAATGCTGACCACACGGTATTTGCACTGGAAGGTAGGAGCTGGCGCAAGGACTACTATAAACCCTACAAGGCCAATCGACGAGAGCTGGCTGCTGCACGAACACCTGTAGAAATTGAGGAAGATACCAAATTCTTCACTGCACTCAACAGCCTCACTGATTTTCTACGCGACCGAACCAATGCCACTGTGCTTCGTGATCCCAACGGAGAAGCTGATGACATGATTGCACGCTGGATTGCGCTCCATCCAGATGATCAGCATGTGATTGTAAGCACAGACAGCGACTTTCTTCAACTGCTGGCACCAAATGTGAAGATCTACAACGGTATTGCAGGTTTGCTCTATACAGACATGGGGGTGTGGGACAAGGATGGCCAACCTGCTGTAAACAAAAAGCGTGAACCACTGGGTGTACCCAATCCACAATGGATGCTGTTTGAAAAAATCATACGCGGCGACGACAGTGACAACGTGATGAGTGCCTATCCGGGTGTGCGCAAAAAGCGTTTGCAGGAAGCGTTTGACAACAGGCACGAGCAAGGATATGCATGGAACAATCTCATGCTCAGCCGGTGGACAGATCACCTAGGAGAAGAAATTCGTGTGAGAGACGCCTACGAACGCAATCGCGTGTTGATTGATCTCACAGCACAACCCGACTCACTAAGGAAGCAATTTGATCAAACCATCCTCACCGCAGTGAATGCAAAGCCGCACCAACAGATCGGCTTTGCATTGATGAAGTTTGCAAGTCAGTGGGGCTTGGTCAAAATTCAACAGCATGCTCACGACTACAGCGCCTGCCTCAGCAAGGGCTACCAAGGCCCTCTATTGGAGTCAGAATCTAAATAACTGATGAACTTCGACGGTGTGTGGGAAATTCTTGACAGCTCCATACCACCAGAGATCACTCACTATCGGCAGGGCCGTCATCCCGGAGTAGGATGGTGGCTCAAAACGGTTGTGCCCAACAGCGACAGCCTCGACCTACTGAGAGTGTGGATGGCTCTCTCACAAAAACACTCGGGCTTGATAGCCATAACCTCATGGGCATATGACTGGCAAGAAAATGTGATCGCCAATTGCAGTAGCATATGGATACGTGAAGGAACTGATGTTGACTTGCGAGTGAAACATCAAGAATATACCTATGTGATCTATCCATTTGATGATGCAACCAACAGTTGGGGCACTCGTTTGCGTCGTCAGCTCAACAGTTATCGTGCAAAAATGCCCAACAATTTTGACAAAGGCAGTTGGCACAATCTGCTGCAAGTTGCAAACTTGCTGAAGCAATGGACTACAGAGCGTCAAGCACAAGTAAAACGAAAAGCATGGAAGGTTGTCTCCAACAGTGAAAAAGATTCAAGCACAACCACTCACGGATCAAAGCTGGATTCTCACTGAGTGGGGAAATCGAGTAGGTCTGCTGAGTCAAAGCGCGGGCAACTATCGGTTGATCACCAGAGAAAATGTTGAAACCTTTATCAGTTTAGAGGATCTCAGCAAGACCAAAAACTGGGCAATCGAGTTTGTGAAAACGGAAGAAGAGCAAGAGGCAGGTGACCAAATGATCTCTCACTTGCCCGTCAAACACAAACAAGCCTTTGACACAGAGATGGAGCCCACTATCAGCTATACCAAACAAGAAGGCAGCAGTGTGAGATTTGCAGCTGGCTATTGGGGTTTACGATTCTCTCATGCATGGACGGCAGCTTTTTGTCCCAAGATGGCAACCTTGAGCGAGTATGATCACGTGGGTCCGTTCTCAACCAAACTGGAACTCAACACAGTTTTGGCTCAAAAGAACAAAGAATTGAATCGCAAGGAAGTTCAATTGGGAGGCACCTCACCGTGACAGACAACTGGAACACCAGTGCAGTGGACAAATTTCTACGAGTGGTAAAAACAGCACGAGATTTCAACAGCAAGGAAATTCGTTTGAGCATGCAGGATGCAGATGCACTGGCACTCAGCTTGGCTATTGTACTCAATCAAGAGCGGGATCTAGCACAAAAACTGCTGCTGTGTCAAGAACGCCTGGTGTCAGCCGCAGCCAATCTCCCCTCACAGGATCTCAGTCTCAATGGCGGAGGTTTCCGATGATGCACAGCAAACCCTTGGCACCCAGCGATTTGGGCAAGTTTCTAGCTGGTTTGCCTCCTCTCAGTTTAGACTCAGGTCCTGTTGTAGCTGGTGGTGCAGCACGTAGAGCTTGGTGCAACCAACACTGGATGGCGGCTGATGTAGACGTGTTCTTTCGAAACGAGCAGCAACGTAGACGTTGGCAGGCACAGTTTGAAACAATCATCGGTGTCCGACTACGACCGTCGCTTGACGATTTTGAGAACATGTTCACCAGCCAAGCAAGTTCTGGCTACCTCAGCATCTCCACCCCCAACGCTGATACCTATCACGTGCCGTATCTTGGGAAAATCATAAAGGTTCAGCTGATCAACACACGCTTCAGCAACAGTGTCTCCGAACTGTGGAATGATTTTGATTTTGACGTGAGTTGTTTTGCAACTGACGGGCATACTGTGGTTACTAGCCCAGAGGCACTGGTCAGTTTGACCACTCGCAAACTCACACCTAGAAACAGCACAATCAAAAAAAATCTCACCTTGCGTGTGCTCAAATATCAAATCTACGGATTTGAAGCAAGTGACGAACTGTTGCTTGAGGCAGCAGATCTTTTGGTCAACGGAGAATCAGATTGGCAAACCAACTACTAGATCCAGAGCTTGTCAATCAGTTGAGGCTAGCTAGCCAACTGAGTGGCACACCTGTTGGCGGATGTTTCCCAACACAAGAGGGAAACACCGTTTCTCTAGTTGCAACAAACGAATGGGTGGTGACCAAAGATCTTTTTGTTATCATGTGGTTTTGGTATATGCTCAACAGCAAGATCTACAACAGTCTAGTTGACCGAGACGCAGCCACGGTGACCATACGAAGTCTCAATCAAGAAATTGTGGACCGGCTCAAAACGCCCAATTGGGATCTAGTTGATAGGGTCTATAGCAACATCAACAGCGCCTATCTTGAGCAAAAGCTCACCGCAGAAGCCAAGAGAAATATCCTAGCTAGAATTCTTGAAGAGTGTCAACACTCAACGGGAGTTGAGCAAGAGGCTGCCTAACCCCCGCCTGGTCTTAAATAGTGCAGATTAAGACCGAGCAAAAAGATGAGCCGACCCAAACCAAAAGTGATAGTAAGTCACACCAATCCCAAAAGCTACATAACCGAGCAAGTGTTGGCTGTGAAGGCCATCTATTCGGTGTGTTATGAGGGCCGGCCCATCAATCTCAAGGCTGTTCACAGCCTACTCAGCGATCAAACTCCCAAATATCGCCGCACTTGTTTTCCTGAAAGCCCGGGTCATGCACTCAATTTGGCTGCCAAATTGAACAAGCTGTTCAAAACAGACAAGTTTGATGTGTATCAAATGACACCCGGCTCTAGGGTTGATCCAGAAGCCAAATGAAAACTCACCAGGTAATCTACAACCGTTTTCTTCTGTTGACACAGCAAGAAAACTTGGTAGACAGCGATCTTCTGGCACCCAACGCAGATTTTGACCGTTTTTGTAGGACAGTTTTTGTGAACTGGACGCCAGGTTTTCCCAGCTTGCGCTGCACCAATCTGGGTTTCAACATCTTGAAGAAGGTTTACCAAGTGTGGCAAGTGCCCTTGGATGGCGACACCAACTTGGTGCTGAATAGTGGCACTCTCGCCCTTAAATTGCACCAAAATCTTCGAACTCCCTACTATCTCAACAAGAACAATTTCTATGTGTTCAGCAGTGAAACAGCCCTAGAACTGGAGATGGCCAACCGAGATCTCTCAGTGTGGTGCCGAATGTTCTAAAAAGTTTTTTGTTGACGTGTGTGTTATCTAGCGTATATTGCTGATGTAGACAACACCAATAGAGGCAAGAACATGAGCGCCAAAGATAAGATTACCACCGTTACCACAGTAAGCCCCAGCCAGCTGAAGGCTATGATCATCCACTGCATTGACCGCCAGCGTCCAATGTTTGTGGCTGGTCCGCCCGGCATTGGAAAGAGCGACATCGTTGCCGAAGTGGCACGTATGCAGAATCGTCCACTGATTGACATTCGACTGCCGCTGCTGGAGGCTACCGACATTCGAGGGCTACCGCATCTGGTTGATGTGACCATCCGTGATGGCCAGGGCAACGTGGTCAAGAACGAGCAGGGTGTGCCACTCACAGAGAAGATTTTCCGCTGGAGCAACCCCACCGATCTTCCCACTGATCCCAACAGCCGCGCTCTTGTGTTCTTTGATGAGATGAGCGCTGCACCACCCAGCGTGCAGGCTGCCACCTACCAGGTGATTCTCAATCGCAAGATTGGCACCTACGAGTTGCCCAAGGACGTGGTGATGATTGCTGCGGGCAACCGGGTGAAGGACAAGGGTGTGGCCTACAACATGCCAACTCCGCTGGCCAACCGCTTTGTGCATGCCACACTGCATGTGGACTTTGACGACTGGCAAGAGTGGGCCATGCGCAATCGCATCCACAAGGACGTGGTTGGCTATCTCACCTTCCAGGGCAACGATCTCTTTGACTTTGATCCGCGTCGCGAGAGCTATGCGTTTGCAACACCGCGCAGCTGGAGCTTTGTGAGCGATCTGCTCTACGAACGCGGCGCTGACGGCAGCTTCTCCGAAACCAATCTGCCAGCTGACATCCTGGGCAACCTGGTCAAGGGCACAGTGGGCGAGGGTCCAGCCATCAAGTTTATGACCTATCGCCGGCAGGCAGCCAATCTGCCTCGCGCACGGGACATCCTAGAAGGCACAGTGACCAAGCTCAACGTGAAGCAGATTGACATCTGCTATGCGCTCACCACTGCACTGGTGTATGAGCTCACAGATGATGTGGCTAAAGCCGAACGTGCCAAGAAGAACGGGGATAAGAACAGCCACGACAGTGTGCATCGTCATGTGGACAACTTCTTCCAGTTCTGCATGGATAATTTCGAAGATGAGCTGGTGGTGATGGCAGCTCGTGGGTTTATGCAGAACACTCGAGACACTCCAGTTCGTCCACAGAACCTCAAAAACTGGAAAGGCTTTGTCACTCGCTATGGATCACTGATCCCAAGCATGAATGGCTAAAGGATGCAATGAAAAAGAGGGCTAAT
>JACCDP010821348.1_pt1 | contig 20475 bp, 18 predicted proteins | sample 7445841 | NCBI WGS metagenome assembly JACCDP01 (sample SAMN15323441, study PRJNA562643) | freshwater metagenome | isolation source: river surface water | place: USA:Blue River Watershed | collected 2017-08-17
CCGGGACCGGCGCTTCCCGCCTTCGAGCGCCGCATCCACCGGTGGCTGTACGCCAGCGACGCCGAGGCGCGCCCGTGGCGGGACCGCGGCATCTCGCCGGGGCGCATGGCCTGCGTCGTCGACGACGCGGACCTCCCGCGTGCGCTCCGGGCGCTGTGGGCGGAGAGCGCGGCGATGGCGGCGCCCCTCGCCGCGTGGCTGCCGTAGCAGCCTCGCGTCAGCGCCGCAGCGTGAACGCGCATCCGCCGTCGCAGGTGCCCTCGATGCGATCGGCGCTCACGACGGTGCCGACGCAGCCCGTGACGGTGTCGCCGGGACCGAAGGTCACCGTGTCGCCTGCGACCGTGCCGGTGTAGGGCATGCCCATCGTCATGTCGTCATGCGCGCGGTAGTCGAGGGTCAGCGCGCAGCCGTCGACCGCCACGTCGACCGGCGTCGTCATCTGCGGGCAGGCGTCGTACCACGCCCAGTCGTTTCCGGGCGTGAGCGTCGCACACGCGGCGGAATCGGAAGTCGTGGCCGTCGCGCACGCGAGAACGAAGGCGAGGAGCGGCATCGGAGCCTCGGGGTGGTGCGCATGCTTACGCCGGCGCACCGCGGCTGTCAGCCCGCGACCCCGCCCCCGCGCCGGACGCGCTACGTCTCCCGCTCGGAGGCCCCATGGCGCACGCACCCGTCCGTACGCTCGCGCTGCCGCTCGCGGCGCTCATGACCGCCTGCGGCGCGTCGCCCGCGCCGCGCACCACGCCGCCGTCGGAGGACGCGGCGAGGCCGGTCTCTCCGATCGAGGCGTGCAACGCCCGCGACGTCATGCCCGACACCGACCCGGACCCGACCCGGGTGGAGGTCGACGTGCGGGCGTCGGACGTCGCGTGGGACCCCGGCACCGGCATCCCGCTCACGACGGGCATGGCCTTCAATGACAGCGTCCCCGGGCCGATCCTCGAGGCGAACCTCGGCGACACCGTCACCGTGCACTTCAAGAACGACACCGGGATGCCGATGGCGCTGCATTGGCACGGCCTGCGCGTGACCCCGGAGATGGACGGGATCCAGCAGATGATGGGCGATCCCGTCGAGCCCGGCGAGCGCTTCGACTACGTGTTCACGCTCCGGGACGCCGGCTTCTACTGGTTCCACACGCACATGGACACGGCCACGACCATCGAAGCCGGGCTCCAGGCGCCGATCATCGTCCACGCGCCGGGGGAGGTCGCGCCGGACTGCGACCGTCCGCTCGTGCTCGACGACGTGCTGCTCGACGACGACACGATGCAGATCGCGCCGCCCGACACCGACATGATGCGGCTCATGGGCCGCCTCGGGAACCTGCTCCTGGCGAACGGCCAGGCGGGGCGACGCATCGCGTGGACCGCCGGACAGACCACGCTCCTGCGGCTCGTGAATTCCAGCAACGCACGCATCTGGGACCTCTCGCTGGAAGGCCACACGATGCGCGTCGTCGGCAGCGACGGAGGGTTCCTCGCGACCCCCTACGACGTCGACCACGTCGTGCTCTCGCCGGGAGAGCGCACCATGGTCGTCGTCGAGGCGACCGGAGAGCCCGGGCGGTCCTACCGGCTCATGAACCGCCGATTCCAGCTCCACGAAGCCGGTGGACACATGGTCGAGGTCGACCCCCTCGGCGACGGTGAGACCCCCGTCCTCACCTTCGTCTACGACGAAGGCCGCGTCGCCGGGTCCGGCTGGACACAGCCGACGCCCGACGCGCCGTCCTGGACCGCCGCACCCGCGACCTTCGGCCACGGCTGGCGGCTCGAGGAGGACATGATGGCCGGCACGGTCACGCTCGACGGCGCCGCGTGGCCCGACGGCGACATGGTCACGGTCGACGCGAACGTCGACACGACCTTCACCGTCGAGAACGCCAGCGAGATGCACCACCCCTTCCACATCCACGGCAACCGCTTCCAGGTGCTCGACAACGGCCACGGCGTACCGACGCCGGGATGGAAGGACACCTTCGACGTCCCGCCGCGCAGCACGGTCACGCTCGCGTCCGCGCTGGACAACCCCGGCGAATGGATGGTGCACTGCCACATCCTGGAGCACGGCGACGAGGGCATGGCCGGCATGATGCACGTGCGCGCCGACGCGTCCGACGACGCGCCACCCCACGGCCACGGGGCGCGTTAGCGTCCCTCCACGATGAAGCGGCGCCTGCTCGACTGGATCGTGTGTCCCGCCTGCGCCGGGCCGTTCGAGCTGAGCGTCACCCGCGCCGAGCACCGCCCGACCTGGTCCGGCGCCTGGACCCCGGAGGACTCGCCCGGCAGCCGTGTCGAGGAGATCCTCGAGGGCACGCTCGCCTGCCAGGCCTGCGGTGGCACCCACGCCGTCACCGACGGAATCCCGCGGCTCCTGCGCGACGACGCGGCCGAGGGCCCCGCGACCGCCCACCGCTGGACGAAGTTCGACGAGGCCGTCCCCGCCTACGAAGCGCTCCTGCGCGAGCTCATCGCGCCGCTCGGCCCCGACGATCTGCTCGGCGCGCGCGTGCTCGACGCCGGGTGCGGCTTCGGCCGCCACGCCTTCTACGCGGCGCGTTGGGGCGCGGAGGTGTTCGCCGTCGACAGCAGCGCCGAGGCGGTGGCCTCCGCCCGCCACAACCTCGACGGGCATCCGCGGGCCCACGTGATCCAGGCGGACGTGGGCACCGCCCCGTTCCGCCCCGGCACCTTCGACGTCGTGTTCGCGTTCGGGCTGCTGCACCACGTCCCCGAGCCACGGCGCACCTTCCGCGACCTCGACGCGCTCGTCGCGCCGGGGGGTCGCCTGCTCACATGGGTGTGCGGGCCGCGGCAGGGCCTCGTCCGCGTCGCGACCGGCGCATTGCGCGGCGCCGCCGCCACGCTCGAGCCGGAGCAACTCTACCGCGTGAGCCAGGGCCTCGCCGGGGTCCTGCGCGTCGTCTCGCACGCGCCGCAGCACCTCGCGGTGCTCCCCGGCGCGGGGGCGTTGGTCACCCACCTGCCCGTCCACGACCATTGGCGCTGGCCCTTCGACGTCGTCGTGGCCGACATCTACGACCGCCTGCGGGTGCCCATCACCGCGACGCTCACCGGCGAGACCCTCGAGGGCTGGTACGGCGACGCCGGCTACGCCGACATCGAGGTCACGCGACGCGTCCGCAACACCGAGACGTTCATCGGGCGCGGCACGCGCCGGTAGGAGTCGCCCTTGTCGAAGGAACGTCCGCTGGGGCGGGGGGCCGCGCCCCCCGCAACGCCCCCCGCCGTGCCGTCGGGACCGGTGCGTGGAGAGGACCGCATCGCAGGCCTGATCCCGTTTGGGCTCGGCGCCCAGAAACCGCACCACATCCTCGAGATGTTCGAGGTGCTGTGGGAGAACGCCGACAGCCTCCCCTACGCCTGGCGCATCCTCCACCAGGGCGTCTGCGACGGCTGCAGCCTCGGCCCGCGCGGGCTGAGGGACGACGTGGTGGACGGCATCCACCTGTGCACGACGCGCCTGCGGCTCCTGCGCCTCAACACGATGCCGGCGCTGCGGGACTCGGACGTCGCCGACATCGCGCGCCTGCGCGCCCTGGACAACGGACAGCTCCAGGCGCTCGGGCGCGTCGCCCACCCCTACGTCTACCGCCCGGGTGATCGCGGCTTCACGCGCATCTCGTGGGACGAGGCGCTCGCGATCGGCGGAGGCGCGCTGCGGGCGACCGACCCGCGTCGCCAGGCATGGTTCGCCACGAGCCGCGGCATCACCAACGAGACCTACTACACCTTCACGAAGGCCGCGCGGCTGTGCGGCACGAACCACGTGGACCTCTGCGCGCGCCTGTGCCACCAGGCCTCGGTCGCGGGCTTGAAGGCCACCATCGGCATCGGGGCCGCCACCTGCTCGCTGTCGGACTGGATCGGCACGGACCTGCTGCTGCTGTGGGGCGCCGACATCGCCAACAACCAGCCGGTGACGATGAAGTACCTGGCGCACGCCAAGGCCGCCGGCACGCGCGTCGTCGTCATCAACCCCGTCCGCGAGCAGGGACTCGAACGCTACTGGGTGCCGAGCCTGCCGAAGAGCGCCCTCTTCGGCACGCGCATTCAGGACGACTTCGTGCAGGTGAAGGTGGGCGGCGATCTGGCGCTCATCCACGGGATCCTCAAGGTGCTGGCCGAGCGCGGCGCCATCGACCACGCCTTCGTCGCGGCGCACACGACCGGCTGGGAGGCCCTGCGCGACCACGTCCTCTCGACGCCGTGGGAGGTGCTGGAGACCGAGAGCGGTGTCGACCGCGCCACGATCGCCCACCTCGGCGACCTCTGCGCGCGCGCCCGCACGATGATCAGCGTCTGGTCGATGGGATTGACGCAGCACGTGTTCGGCACGGAGAACGTGGAGGCGGTCGCGGCGCTGCACCTCGCGCTCGGGATGATCGGGCGCCCGAAGACCGGCGTGGTGCCCATCCGCGGGCATTCCGGCGTGCAGGGCGGCGGGGAATGCGGCGTGGCGCCGTCGTCGCTGCCCGGCGGCATCCCGCTCGACGACGCGTCGGCCGCGGCCTTCGACGCCCATTGGCACGCCGCCGACCACGGCCACGCCGTCCCGCGCTGGACCGGCCGCAGCACCATGCGCATGGTCGAGGCGATGGGCCAGGGAGAGGTCGACGCCCTCTACAACCTGGGAGGGAACCTGCTCGCGGTGCTGCCCGACCCGGCGTGGGTCCGCGACGCCTTCGCGCGGGTGCGCGTGCGCATCCACCAGGACATCGTGTTCAACACCTCCACCGTGCTCGAGCCCGGCGAGGTCGTGCTCGTCCTGCCCGCCCAGACCCGCTACGAACAGCGCGGCGGCGGCACGAGCACGAACACGGAGCGCCGCGTCCGTTTCAGCCCGGAGATCCCCGACCACCCCGTCGTCGGGGAATGCAGGCCGGAATGGGAGATCCCCTGCCAACTCGCGGTGGCGGCGTGGCCGGAGCTCGCGGGGGAGCTCGGCTACGCGGACGCCGGCGACGTGCGCGCCGAGATGGAGCGCACCATGCCGCTCTACGCCGGCATCGCGGCGCTTTCGAAGGCCGGGGACTGGATCCAGTGGGGCGGCCCGCTGCTGTGCACCGACGGCTTCGACGGCATGCCGGAGCGACGGGGACGCTTCGTCGTCCACGCGCGGCCCCGCGTGGAGGTGCCGGAGGGGTACTTCTACCTGACCACGCGACGCGGAAAGCAGTTCAACTCCATCGTGCTCAAGGAGCACGACGCCGTGCACGGCGGCTTCCTGCGCACCGACGTGCTGATCCACCCCGAGGATCTCGCGGCGCTGGGCTTCGTGGACGGAGACCCGGCGCGGCTCGCGAGCGAGCTCGGCACGATGGACTGCCGCCTGCGCGCGGCGGACATCCGGCGGGGCGTCCTGCAAGGCTATTGGCCGGAGTGCAACGTCGTGATCGGGCGACGCCTCGACCCCCGCAGCGAGGAGCCCGACTACAACGCCCCCGTGCGGATCCTCCCGGCCCGCGGCTGACGACGCTCAGGGCGCCGACGGGTCCGGCCGCGTGGACAGGTCCACCTCCACGACCGTGACGTGCGGGGGCGGGTGGGTGAGCTCCCACACGAAGGCCGCGGTCGCGAGCCCGAGGCCCACGACCACGAACGCCGCGAACGCCGGCGGCGCCCCCACGCGCCGTCGTGCACCGATCCCCGCGAACAGCCGACGGTCTTCGTCCACGTCCTCTCTTATCGCGCGACGCGGGCCGCGGGTGCGGCGTGCTAGAAGCCGGCATGCTGCGACGCTACGCCCCGGCATGGGTCCACACCGGCGCCTTCACGCTGGCGGCCGTGGCCGGGTCCATCAACGCGGTGGCCTGGCTCGGCGAGGAACACAAGGGAATCACGCACGTCACGGGTGCGCTCACCGAGGCGTCGACGCGCGCAGCACGGCTCGACGGCGCGGCGGCGTTCCACAGCGCCGCCGTGATCCTGGCGTTTCTCGCCGGGGCCGTCGCGAGCGGCGTGCTGATCCGGGATTCCTCGTTGAAGTTCGGCCGCCGCTACGGCGCGGGGCTCATCGTGGAGGGGTTGCTGCTGTACGCGGCGTTCGCGGCGCGCACGCAGGACGTGGCGGTCGGAGACTACCTGGCCGCCGCCGCCTGCGGCCTCCAGAACGCGCTCGCCACGAGCTTCAGCGGCGCGGTCCTCCGGACGACGCACATGACGGGCGTCGTCACGGACCTCGGCGTGCTGCTGGGCCACGCGCTGCGACGCAACGAGGTCGACTGGGGGCGCCTGTGGCTCTACGTGGCGCTCCTGGCGGGGTTCTCGTCCGGCGGGGCGGTCGGCGCCGTGGCGAGCGCGCACCTCGGCGCCTCCGCGCTCCTGATCCCCGCGACCGTCGTGACGTGCGCGGGGAGCGCCTACTGGGCATGGGTGCAGCTGGGCCGGCGCACCCCGGACGACCGGGGGTAGGCCGTCAACGCGCGGCGGTGTCCGTCCCGCCGCCGTCGCAGCTCACGCCGGCCGCGTCGTCCTGGTCGATCTGGTTGTTCAGCTCGATCTCGCACGTGTCCTGCAACGCCGGGTCGGCCGCGGCGTACTCGGTGCGGCACTGGTCACAGTCGAACCCGTCGTCGCCCGCGTGGCAGCTGCACATGTAGGTGCAGTATTCATCGCAAGGGCCGGCGGCGGTGGGGAGGCAGCCCAGGAGGGTGGCGAGGAGCAGCGTCGTCATGGGACGCTCCTAGCGCGCGGGCGGGCGTGCCGCGAGGGGGGCCCTACCCGCGCTCCCACGCCCGGATCGCGTCGAGGAACGGCACGCCGAAGCGGCGCACGCGCTCCGGGCCCATCCCGTGCACGCGCAGCAGCGCCGGGCGGGTGGTGGGACGCTGCGACGCCAGGTCCTCCAGCGTGCGGTTCGGCGCGACGACGTAGGCCGGCACGTCCTCGGCGCGGGCCAGGCGGCTGCGCACGTCGCGCAGGTGCACGAGCAGATCCCCGGCCACGGCCTGCGGCGTGGTGGGACGCACGGTGCCCGCCTTCGCCGTCGCCTCGCCGAGGGGCACGTGCATGCGGAAATCCTCCGCACGCTGGAACATCACGTCGCGGCCGAGCTTCGTGAGGCCCACGACCGCGAAGCTGCGGGCGCGGCCGTCGATCTCGCGGGTCACGGTGTCCCGCGCGAGGGCGCCCGCACGCACGAGCTCGGCGAGCACGGATTCGACCTCCTTCTGCGTGAGCTGCCGGAGGATGCCGAAGGTGGGAAGGCGCTCAAAACCCCACGCCGTCACGCTGGAATCGCGGCTCCCCGTCAGCACCCGCGCGACGAGCGCCGGGGAGAACGGCTGCTCCATGCGCGCCATGCAGGAGAGGACCTTGCGGACGACGATCTCCTCGTCGGCGGTGAGCGGACGCGGTGCGCGCGCGAGCGGGCGACCGTCACGACATCCGTCGCAGGCCCCGCAGCGCTCCCAGGTGCGCGCGTCGCCGAAGTGGTCGAGGATGTGGCGACGCCGGCAGCCCGCGCCGCCGTAGTCGATCATCGCCTGGAGCTTGCGCAGCTCCCGCTGGCGACGCTGACGCATGCGCGCCTCGTCGAGCTCCAGCGGCACGCCGGGGCGCAGGATCTCCACGCCGCCGGCGCGCTCGGGCGCGGCCCAGGTCAGGACCTCGCGCTCCTCCAGGCCGCGGAGGGCGGCGAGCACCTGCTCGCGGGAGAGATCCAGCTCCTCCGCGAGGCGATCCGGCCAGGCGCCGAGGGTCTCTCCGGCCTGCGGTGCGCCCGGTGGGGCCGGGGGCGTTGCGGGGGGCGGCCCGAGCCCCCCGCCCCAGCCAGAGGACGACGACCGCGCCTGGAGCGCCATGTCGCGAAGGTGCGCGTAGACGCGTCCGCGAAGGCCGGTGGTGTCGCCCGGGCGCCCGGTGAAGGTGACGAGGCCGGGGCGGTCGGTGGGGGCGACCCTGCGGGTCCAGCCCTCGCGCTGGAGCACGCCCAGGCAGCTGGAGACGGCGCGCTCGCCGGCCTCGTCGGGCAGGACGCGCGCGAGGGCGTCGAGGGTGGCGAAGACCGGGCTGTGGCCGCGCCCGTCGAGCTCCCGCCACAGCGCGTGCACCCACGCCGCCGGCGGGTGGGCGGAGTCGATGAAGAACTCCTGCGTGCGGCGGTCCTCCTCGCGAAAGAGCAGCACCGCGCGGCTCGGGAGGCCGTCGCGGCCGGCGCGGCCGATCTCCTGGTAGTAGGCCTCGATCGTGCCGGGAAGGTCGTAGTGGACGATGGTGCGCACGTCGCGCTTGTCCACGCCCATGCCGAAGGCGTTCGTGGCGACGACGATCGGGATGCGCCCCGCCATGAAGTCGTCCTGCACCCGGGCGCGGTCGGGGAACTCGAGCCCGGCGTGGTAGGCCTCGCACGCGATGCCCGCGGTCTGCAACGCCGCGGCAGCCCGCTCGACGTTGCGGCGCGTGGCGCAGTAGACGAGCGCAGGCGCCTGCGCGACGAGCGACGGCAGGAGCTGGTCCTTCTCGCGCGGCCCGGACACGGAGAGCACCTCGAGCGCGAGGTTCGTGCGGTCGAACCCGCGGACGAAGCGGCGGCAGCCGTCGATGCCGAGCGTGCGGACGATGTCGTCCTGCACCTCGGGCGTGGCGGTGGCGGTGAGCGCGATCGTGCGCGGGCTGCCCAGGTCGCGGCGGGCGGTGCCGAGTCGCAGGTAGTCCGGGCGGAAATCGTGGCCCCACTGGCTCAGGCAGTGGGCCTCGTCGATGGCGAGGAGGCGCACGTCGGCGTCGCGAAGGCGCGCGCAGAACGCGGGGGTGAGGCGCTCCGGCGCGACGAACAGGAGCTCCCACCGGCCGGACTTGACCTCCTCGAGGCGCTCCCGGCGCACCTCGGGCGGAAGGGTGCTGTTGATCACCGTGGCCCGCACCCCGCGCGCCAGCAGGCCGTCGACCTGATCCTTCATGAGCGCGATGAGCGGGGAGACGACGACGGCCACCCCGCCCCGCGCGAGCGCCGGCACCTGGTAGCACAGGCTCTTTCCCGCGCCGGTGGGCATCACGACGAGGGCGTCGCCGGTCTCGACGACGTGCTCCACGATCTCGCGCTGCCCCGGGCGGAAGTCCGCGTGGCCGAAGCGCTGTTGCAGGAGAAGGTCGAGCGGGGCGGCCATCGCTGCGTTCCTAAGCGCCGCGCGGGCGAAGGCCAGCGGAATCCGAAGGGCCCGGCCCGCGCGGATGGCGGACCGGGCCCCCGGGTGGCGTCAGTTCGCGCCGGTGCCGGTCGAGCTGGCGGTTCCCGTGGAGGTGCCCGTCGCCGTATAGGTGTCGGTGTCCGTCGTCGTCGGGTCGGTGTCGCAGATCTCGCCGGAGCCGGCGGTGGCGCCGGTCCAGGTCATGCACGTCGCGCCGCACGCGGTCTGCGTCAGGGTGACGACCTGCGAGCCCGTGAGGGTGTAGGTCGCGCTCTCCTGGCCGGGGCTGGCCGTCGCGGGATCCATGCCGTCCGCCGCGGCGAGCGTCGCGCCGCAGGCCTGGGTGTAGGTGCTCGTGCCCTCGACGGTGAGGGAGCCCGCCCCGCCCATGCCCGTCATGACGAACACGGCGAGCATGTCACGGCTGCCGGGCTGGTCGCTGAAACCGGGCAGGTCGAAGCTCGCGTAGTTGGCCTCCATGGACCAGCCATCGATCGAGAGCGCCAGTACCAGGCCGTCGTCCGCCGCCGTCGTCGCGACCCCGAACTCCATCGACAACGCATGAGCCCCCGAGACCGTCAGGCTCTGCGTGCCCGACGTGACGCCCCAACCGTCGTACGCGACGCGCCCGCCGCCGGGGCCCATGGTGATGGACGCGGAGCCGGTGTACACGGTGCCTTCGGCATCCGTGCAGCCTCCTGTGAGGGTCACGCCCGTCATGCTCTGCGCGACGACCGGGCAGTCCTCCACCGTGCCGCCGCCGGTCATGCCGTCCGCCGCGCCGGGCTCGGACGGCGTCGTGCCGGCCATCGTCAGGAAGAACACGAGCGACGGCATCTGCGCGGCGAAGAACGCCTCCTGCACCTGCTCGTTGCTCGTGAGGGGGAAACCGTCGACGGCCGTGTCGGTACCGGTCGAGGTCGTCGTGGACGTGCCGGTCGACGTGTCGGTGGAAGCGGTGTCGGACGTGTCGTCGCCGCCGCAGGCGACGAGGGAGAGGGCGAGCAGAAGGGAGAAGGAACGCATCGGGAGCTCCGTGGGGTGGCGATCAGTTGGAGGAGACGACGCCGGTGTCCGCGGGAGGCGCCTCGTCGCACAGGTCGCCGGTGGCGCCGTCCGCCGCCTCCCAATGGACGCAGTCGTTCGTGGCGCAGGAGGCCACCGACAGCGTGACGCGCTGCGCGCCCATGAGGGTGAACGAGCCGTTCGCCGGACCGTCCTCGCACTCCGCCGTGTAGGTGTACGACCCCTCGAGCGTCGCGGCGCCCGAGCCGGTGAGGCCCACGGCGCTGTACGCGGCCTGGATCGGGTAGTTGCCCGGCTCCCCGGTGAGAAACGGGACGAGCTGGTTGAAGCTCGTGTAGGACACGGAGAGGTTCATGCCGCTGCGATCGCGCCCGGTGACCCGCAGGCCGTCGCCGGCCTCCTCGGTGGACACGCTCATGTCGGTGCCCACGGCGTGCGTACCGTCCACGTTGAGCAGGTCGGCACCCGTCCAGCCCCAGTTGTCGTACGTGACGCGGCCACCGGCGGCGGTGAGGGTGATCACCACCGAGCCGGTGTACTCGGTGCCGTCGTCCGCGGTGCATCCGCCGGTGATCGTGGTCCCGCCGTCGGCCTGCTCGACCGCCGGGCACGGCATCACCGTCGCGCCCGCGTCCGTGCCGGTGCCTGGGTCCGAGGACGCCATCGCCGTGAACATCGTCATGAAGTAGAGGCCGGACGGCAGCATCGCCATCTGGAAGGCCTCCTCGACCTGACCGGCGTTCGTGAGCGGGAACGTCGTCTCCACGGTGCCCGTGCCGGTGGACGTGGACGTATCGGTCGCGCCTGCGCCCGTGTCGGCCTTGTCGGTGCCGCCGCAGGCGACGAGGGAAAGGGAAAGCAGGACGGTACGCGTGCGCATGGGGATCCTCCGCGCGCGGGGTAGCACACCCTCCTCACGACGTCGAACGGACGACGGACGCCGCGCGCCCGGGCCGAGGACGCCGTGCCGCGCTATACGCGCGCACTTCCGAGGCAGGTTCCCATGTCCGTGCAGGCAGGCATCGTCGGTCTCCCCAACGTCGGCAAGAGCACCCTCTTCAACGCGCTGACGGCCAGCTCGGCCGCGGCCGCCGCGAACTACCCCTTCTGCACGATCGAGCCGAATACCGGCGTCGTCCCGGTGCCGGACCCCCGCCTCGCGCGGCTGCACAAGGTCATCGAGAGCAAGCAGATCCTCCCGGCGACGGTGGAGATCGTGGACATCGCCGGGCTGGTGCGCGGCGCGAGCCGCGGAGAGGGGCTGGGCAACCAGTTCCTCGGGCACATCCGCGCGGTGGATGCGATCCTGCACGTGGTGCGGTGCTTCGAGGACGGAGACGTGGTGCACGTCGACGGCGGCGTCGACCCGCTGCGGGACATCGAGACGATCGACACGGAGCTGATCCTGGCGGATCTGGAGGCGGTGGCGAAGCGCATCGACCGCTTCAAGAAGATGGGCAAGGGCGGAGACAAGGAGGCCCTGTTCCACCTCGGAGTCGCCGAGAAGCTCGAGAAGGTGCTCGGCAGCGGAAAGCCGGCGCGCGCCGGAGACTGGGGCGAGGAGGAGGCGAAGTCCGTGCGGGACGCGCAGCTCATCACCGCCAAGCCGGTGCTGTACGTCTGCAACGTCGACGAGGCGGGCCTCGCCAGCGACAACGCGCACGTGCGCGCCGTGCGCGCCCGCGCGGCCGAGGAGCACGCCCGGGTGGTGGTCCTGTGCGCCAAGGTCGAGGCCGACCTGGTGGAGCTGCCCGAGGACGAGCGCGCGGTGTTCCTCGCGGACCTCGGCATCTCCGAGGCGGGCCTCGCGGCCCTCGCCCGCGAGACCTACACCCTGCTCGGCTTGCAGACCTACTTCACCGCGGGCCCGAAGGAGATCCGCGCCTGGACGGTGCGCGTCGGCGCGAAGGCCCCCGAAGCGGCCGGCGTCATCCACTCCGACTTCGAGCGCGGCTTCATCCGCGCGGAGGTCTACGCCATCGACGACCTCGAGGCGGCCGGGTCGGAGGCGGGCTTGCGGGCCGTCGGCAAGCTGAGGGTCGAGGGGAAGGAGTACGTGCTGCGCGACGGCGACGTGATGCACTTTCGCTTCAACGTGTAGGACGTCGCAGCTCGAGGTCGATGCGGTCGAGCCCGGGGCCGTAGCCATCCCGTATGCGGGACACCTCGGCGAATCCGTGGCGCAGGAAGAACCCGACCGAGGCGGGGGTCGTGTCCATCGCGACGACCGCCACCCCACGCGCCCACGCGAGCGCCAAGCGTTCGAGGATCATCTCCGTCCCGATCCCCTGACGATGCAGGTCGCGCCGCACGAGTCCCCAGCAGAGCGTCGCGACCGGGGCCCCCGCCGCAAAGGCGATGCCCCCGCAGGCCGCGAGCCCGCCCGCCGGGTCGTCGCGCACGAAGTAGGCGCAGGCATCGCCCGGGTCGGCGTCGGGGCCGCAGGCGCGCCGGAGCCACGCCCCGTACGCCGCGACCTCGTGGGGAAGGATGAAGTCCGGCGTGTTGCTCCGCGCCAGCGCGAGGCAACCGTCGAGGTCGTCGGGAGTCCACGGTCGCAGCGTCATAATCTTGCCCGGGCGCAGCCCTTAGCACGGTTCGAGCAGCACGACGGTCACGTTGCGCCCCGCGTGGAACAAGGCCCCACCGCCGAGATAGGCATCGCCCCTGCCGGGTCCTCACGTGCGCTTCGCCGATCTTCCGCTCCTCCCCTCGCTCCTCGACTCCCTGACGGCCCTCCGGCTCGATGCCCTCACGGAGGTGCAGGCCGAGGCCCTGCCGCGCCTCCTGGAGCGCCGCTCGGTGGCGGCCATCGCGGAGACGGGGAGCGGAAAGACCCTCACCTACGTCCTGCCGGTGCTCGATCGCCTCAAGCGCATGGAGGACGCGGGGAACCCCGTCACGACGGAGTCGGAGCCCCGGGCGCTCGTGATCGTGCCGACGCGCGAGCTCGGGGAACAGGTCGCGGGGGTCTTCAAGACCCTCACGCACACCACGCGCCTGCGCGTGCGGAGCGTGCTCGGCGGACAGAAGATGCGGATGAACCTGGAGTCCGTCGCGGGCGTGTTCGAGGTGCTCGTCGCCACGCCGGGGCGCCTCGAGCGGCTCGTGCAGTCCGGGGAGCTGAGCCTCGGAGCGATGCGCGTGCTCGTGCTCGACGAGGCCGACCAGCTGCTGGACCTCGGCTTCGTTCCGACGGTGATGGCGCTCGTGCGCGGGGTCCCCTCGCAGTGCCAGCTCGCGTTGTTCTCCGCGACGATGTCGCCTGCGGTCGAGGAGCTGGTGGGGCGCGCCTTCCACGACGCGGTGCGGATCACGACGTCGGGGAGCCGCAAGGTCGTCGCGGGCTTGCGGACGCGGCACGTACCCGTGCCGGACGGACGGCGTGCGGAGGCCCTGCGCGCCGTGCTGACCGAGCGCGTCGAGGGCAGCACCATGCTGTTCGCCAACACCCGCGCACAGTGCGACGCGATCGCGGCCTGGCTCCGCGAGCAGGGTTGGAGCTGCGTCGTCCACCGCGGGGAGATGGATCCCGTCGAGCGCCGTCGCAACCTGCAAGCCTTCCGCGAGGGGCGCGTGGACGTCTTCCTCACGACGGACATGGGGTCACGGGGGCTCGACATCGACCACGTGGCGCGCGTCGTGAACGTGCACCTCCCGCGCGAGATGGAGAACTACCTCCACCGGGTCGGGCGCACGGCGCGCGCCGGCCGCGAGGGACTCGTGGTGAACCTCGTCACCCCCCGCGACGCTCCGCTGCTCGCGCAGCTCGGCGACGGAAGCGAAGCCCCGGTCCACCGTCCTGCACCCGACGCGGGCCCGCGTCGCCCGGCCGGTCGCGGCACCCCCCGCGGGTCGCGGTGAGGCCGCGATGAGCACCTCGGACTTCGCGGGGCTCGGCCTCGTCCCGGCGCTCCTCCCGGCGCTCGAAGCGGCGGGCCACACGACCCCCACGCCGATCCAGACGCAAAGCATCCCGCTGCTGCTCTCCGGACGGGACCTCCTGGCGACCGCCCAGACCGGGACGGGGAAGACGGCCGCCTTCGCGCTCCCCATCCTCCACGCCCTGGCGGCGGAGCCCCCCGGCGAGAACCGCCCGCGCGCGCTCGTGATGGCGCCGACACGCGAGCTCGCGGTGCAGATCGACGCGGCCTTCGGGACCTACGGGCGCGACGTGTCCAGACTGCGCCACACCGTCGTGTTCGGCGGGATGAAGATGCGGGCGCAGCGGCGTGCCCTCGCCGACGGCGTCGACATCCTCGTCGCGACTCCGGGGCGCCTGCTCGACCTCGTCGGACAGGGCGCGGTGGACCTCGGGGCCGTGCGCCACTTCGTGCTCGACGAGGCGGACGAGATGCTGGCCCTCGGGTTCCTCGACGACGTCCGAACGGTCGTCAAGCGCCTGCCCCCCCGCCACCAGACGGCGCTGTTCTCCGCGACGATGCCGCGCGACATCGAGCAGCTCGCGACGCGCATCCTGCGCAACCCGGCGCGCGTGTCGGTCGCGCCCGCCTCGGCCACGGCAGACGGCGTGCGCCAATTCGTGCGGTTCGTGGAGGCGCCCGCCAAGCGCGTGGCGCTGCTCCACCTCCTCGGTGTCGGCGATGCCGCGGCCCCCTCCGCCCCGTGGGGGGACGTGACCCGCGCGCTGCTGTTCGTCCGGACCAAGGCGACCGCGGACAAGCTCACGGCGTCCTTGCGGACCGCGCGGGTGCGCGCCGATTGCATCCACGCCGACCGTCCCCAGCCCGACCGCCTCCGGGCGCTCGACGCCTTCACCCGCGGGGACCTCCGCGTGCTCGTGGCGACCGAGATCGCCGCGCGCGGCATCGACGTGAACGGCGTGAGCCACGTCATCAACTACGACATGCCGAACGTCCCCGAGAGCTACGTGCACCGCGTGGGGCGCACGGCCCGCGGCGGCGCGGTCGGCGTGTCGATCACGTTCTGCGGCGCGGCCGAGCGTGCGATGCTCGCGGAGATCGAGCGACGCACGCGCGTGACGATGGAGCCGCTGGTGTGACGCACACGTACCACGTCCTTCAATACGCCCCGGGGTACCGTCGGGACGACTGGCATAGGGTCCGCAGGTCGTGGTTCGTGACCGACCCGCAGTTGCCCTGCCCGTAGTACCGAAGGTCACCGCTCGCGATCGAGCCGTAGTTGCCCTGGCAATAGTAGCGAAGGTCGTGGTTGGTGACAGACCCGCAGTTGCCCTGCCCGTAGTACCGAAGGTCGCTGTTCGTGATGGACCCGTAGTTGCCCTGGCAGAAGTACCGAAGGTCATGGTTGGCGATCGACCCGCAGTTGCCCTGGCAGTAGTACCGAAGGTCGTGGTTGGCGATCGAACCACAGCTGTCGGCCCGGGCCGACGGGCTGGCGAGGATCACGACGGAAGGATGGCTGCACGCCGTGAGCGTCAGCGCGAGCATGAGAAACCGCGTCATGGGACCTCCCGTCGAACTCAAATCACCACGTAATACGGCGCCTCGGCGGCAGACTCCCCGCCGCCGTCGAGGATGCGACGGGCGTGCCGCACCGCTTGCGCCGTGCTGGAGTTGCGCACCGACTGCTCCACGAACACCTGCTCGAGCCGCAGGCGAGCGAGGGCGCCGGTGCGCTCCATCGCTGCACGGAACTCGTCCCGCACGCCGCACAGAAGCACCTCCACATCGCGACGCCGCATCCGCTCGACGAAGTCCGAGAGCAGGTGGATCACCACCGCGTCGGGGTTCCGCAGGCGCTTGACGCGCAGCACGAGCACCCGCGCCTCGGCCGAGAGCCCCGCCTCGATGGTGTCGAGGCACGCCTCCAGCGCCGGGGCCGCCCCGAAGAACGCCTCGCCCTCCAGGCCGTGGATCGTCAGGCGCGCGTCGGGGGTGTCCCCGTCCACGCGCTCGTGGATGATTCCGCCGGGGTCGACCACGAACTCCGTGAGCAGCATCCGACCGGCGCGGGGCACCGCGAGCGCGAAGCTGAACAACACGCCGACCAGCACGCACGTCTCCACCGACACCAGCACCGCCGCCGCCGCCGTGGCCAGCACGACGATCGCGTCGAAGCGCGTCGCGCGGAGGTGGAACCGCAGCGCCCGCCCGTCGATCATCCGCCACGAGGACACGAACAGGATTCCCGCGAGCGTCGCCCGCGGGAGGAAGCGCGCGTAGGGGGCGAACGCCACCATCGTCACGGCGACCGCGAGGGCGCTCACCACCCCCGACCACTGGGTCCGTCCGCCGGCCTGCTGGTTGATGGTGGAGCGCGTCAGGCTCCCGGAGCCGGGGATGCAGCCGAAGAAGCTCCCGGCCACGTTCGCCGCGCCCTCCGAGAGGCATTGCTGGTCGAGGTCGAGCTTCTGGCGCGTCGTGGCGGCGATCGCCCGCGCCATGGAGATCGCCTCGAGCAGCCCGAGCGTCGCCACGGCGATGGATGGCCCCGCGAGCGCCCGCAGCGTGCCGAGATCGATGCCGGGCGCACGCAGGCTGGGCAGGCGCGCGGGGATCTCCCCCACCACCCGCACGCCGAGCGCCTCGAGGCGGAACGCCGCGGCCAGCGCGGCACTCGCGACCACCGTGACCAGCAGCTCCGGAAACAGCGTCCAGCCGAGCGCGTCCTTGACCCGCCGCAGGACGAGGATGAGGGCGATGCTCCCGAGCCCGACCGCCAGGGTGGGCCCGTGCACCGGCCCTCCCTCGAGCAGCGTACGCCCGAAGCGGACGAGGAAGTGATCGTGCGCGTCGCCCATCGCCCGCAGGCCGAGGAGGTTCTTCAGCTGGTCCAGCGGCAGCAGGAGCCCCGCGCCGAGGGTGAACCCGACGATGACGGAATGGGAGACGTAGCGGGTCAGCCCACCGAGCCGCAGCATCGCTACGCACATCTGCATGACGCCGACGAGGAGCGCCATGGTGACGGCGCCTGCGAGGCGATGCCCGGGCTCCAGGACCGCCACGGCGCTCAGCACCGCGATGGAGATGGCGTTGGTGGGCCCGTTGATGAGCTGCCGGGAGCTGTCGAGGAGCGCCCCGACCGTCGTCATGACGATGGCCGTGTACAGGCCGTGCTCCGGCGGGACCCCCGCCGCCATGCCGTAGGCCATCGCCTGCGGCACCGCGACCGCCGCGACGGTGAGGCCCGCCAACACGTCCGCCCGACCGTCCGCGACGCCGTACCCGCGCAGGGCGGCGAGCGCCGGCACGCGCCGAAGCAGCCCGTCGTGGAGGAAGCGCATCACGGCGACCATGTAGCAGGGTGCGCCGACCGTTCGCCAAGATGGACCCGCCCGCGGCGTTGGGCTAGTCTGCTCCACCCTTCCACCCCCCCGAGGTTTCCCGGCGTGCCGTCCCCCCTTCAGGCGTCCCCCGCGCTGGCGGACCACTTCCCGCCGCTCACCGTCGCGATCTTCGTCGCGATCTTCGTCTTCTCCATCGTCGTGGACCTCGTGCAGCACCGCGAGCACAAGGAGGTCACCGTCCAGAACGCCGCGGGCTGGACGCTGTTCTGGATCGCCATCGCCCTCGGTTTCGCGGGCTGGCTGGCGGTCTACCATGGGGAGGATCATCCGGACTGGGCGTCGCTGTTCCTCGCCGGGTACGTCCTCGAGGAGACGCTGAGCATCGACAACCTCGTCGTGTTCATCGCGGTGTTCCGCTACTTCAACATCCGCAGCGGCCTCCAGCACCGCATCCTCTACATGGGGATCCTCGGCGCCATCGTGTTCCGTGCGATCTTCGTCGCGGTGGGCACGGGGCTGCTCCGGATCATGGGACCCTACGCGGAGCTCCTCTTCGGCGGCTTCGTCCTGTGGGCGGGCGCGCAGATGCTGCGCGCGGCGCTGACGCACGATGAGACCGCGGACGAGGAGCCCGACTACGCCGCCCAGCCGCTCGTCCGCGTGTTCCAGCGCGTGTTCCCCGTGTTCCCGAAGCTCGTGGGCGCGCGCTTCTTCCTCGACCGCGCGGAGGCCGAGGTCGCCGCCCGCCAGGCGGGCATCACCCTGCCGGAGAAGGCCCGTCGGTTCATGACGCCGGCCTTCGTGTGCCTGCTCGTCATCGAGGGCACCGACGTCATGTTCGCCGTGGACTCCGTGCCCGCCGTGCTTGCCGTGACCCGCGAGCCACTCGTCGTCTACACGGCGATGATGTTCGCGGTGCTGGGCCTGCGGTCGCTCTACTTCATCGTCGAGATCCTCACCGACCGCCTCGTCCACCTCGAGAAGGCGGTCATCGGCGTGCTGTTCCTCATCGGCGCGAAGATGCTCGTCGGGGCGGCCGCGCACTGGGGCTTCACGATGCCGTGGTGGGGCACGCTGGAGGAGCGCGCGCAGGCGAACTACAGCCTCGTCGCGGTGCTCGGCGTCCTCGCGGCCGGCGTGCTCGCCTCGTTCCTGCAGCCCCGGGCGGACGGGGATCCGTCGCCGCGTGCGTGACGGCCTGCGCCTGCTCGCGCTGCTCGTCCTGACGCTGCGCTCCGCCCGCGCGGACACGCCGCCCTGCGACTCCTGCGGCTGGCTCGCGCCCGCGCACGCCGACCCGTTCCCCACGCTCGAAGCCTCGCTCGGGCGGGCTGCGGCCTCCCTCCCCGCGACCGCCGCGGATCCGGGGGACACGCCCGTCCACCACCTCGCGTGGACGCTCACCGACCTTCGGCGCTGGACCCTCCTCGCCGAGGACGGCGGGCCCGCCGCGCCGACCCGCGAGGCGCGACGGTGGCTCGATGTGGACCTCCGCGTGGGGACGCCGGCGCTCGATCACACCCACAAGGTCCTCGACGAGTTCTGGGGCGGCGTCACCCACGAGTCCGTCCCCGCACCGCTCCACGACGTCGGGGAGGCGCTGCGTGCCACGCTCCTCGACGCCACCGACGCCGCCTACCGCGCCGCGCGCGCCCGCCTGGCCCAGGTGCGCCGCAACGCCCAGGTCAAGGTCGCACGCGAGGACGCCTCCGACGACTTCTCGCCCGCCCCGCCGCTCCGCCTCTCCGCGCCCCCCGCGCCGTGGACCGTCGACCTCGACGACTGGCGGGCCCCGCTCGGCCGGGAGGGCGCACGCCTGGCCCGGCGCCCGGAGGTGCACCGCAGCGCCGTGCAGCTCGAGTCGACCCGCGAGGTGCGGTGGCTGGTGTCGCGCGAGGGGAACCGCGTGCAAGATTCCCGCACGCGCGTGCGGCTCTCGGCGTGGGCGTCCACGACGGCCGACGACGGCATGGAGCTCTCCGCGTGGCGCACGCACGACGTGACCGACGCCGCGCACCTCCCCGACGCCGCGGCGCTCGCGCGCATGGTGGACGAGGTGGCCGAGCAGATCCACGGCCTGCGGGACGCCCCGCTCGTCGACCCGTACAGCGGCCCCGCGATCCTTCGCGGCCGCGCCGCGGGCGTATTCTTCCACGAGATCTTCGGGCACCGCATCGAGGGGCACCGCCAGAAGGACGAGGACGAGGGCCAGACCTTCACCCGGAAGGTCGGCCAGCCGATCCTGCCGCCCTTCCTCGACGTCGTGGACGACCCGACGCTCGCCAGCCGCGCGGGCGTGGACCTCGCGGGGACCTACCGCGCCGACGACGAGGGCGTGGCGGCCCAGCGCGTCCCGCTGGTCGAGCGCGGCATCCTGCGCGGCTTCCTGCTCTCCCGCACGCCGATCCGCGGGTTCCCGGCGAGCAACGGCCACGGTCGCCGCGAGATCGGCCACGAGGCGGTGTCGCGGCAGGGCAACCTGCTCGTCGAGGCGCACCAGACGGTGCCCTACGCCCGCCTGCGCGCCATGCTGCTCGAGGAGGCGCGGCGGCAGGGAAAGCCCTACGGCCTCGTGTTCGACGACATCTCCGGAGGCTTCACGTTCACCGGACGCGCGACGCCGAACGCCTTCGTCGTCCAACCGACCTCCGTGTGGCGGGTGTGGGTGGACGGCCGCCCCGACGAGCGCGTGCGTGGCGTCGACCTCATCGGCACGCCGCTCACCACCTTCGCGGGGATCGTGGCCGCCGGGGACGACCCGGAGGTGTTCAACGGGGTGTGCGGGGCCGAGAGCGGCTGGGTGCCGGTGAGCGCCAGCGCGCCAAGCCTCCTCGTCCGGGAGGTCGAGGTGCAGCGGACCCCCAAGGGCAACGACCGGCCGCCGCTGCTCCCGCGTCCGGACGTGACGCCGTGATCGGGCTCCTGCTCGCCGTGTCGCTCGCCCATGGGGCGGGGGGACATCCCCCCTCGCGGCCGCCGCCGGGCGGCGACCTCCGGGGGCGGGGTCCGGCGCTCGCCGAGCCTGGCTCGGCGCCGCCTGCGGCGGACGCGTCCTCCC
>JACCDP010871629.1_pt1 | contig 20472 bp, 18 predicted proteins | sample 7445841 | NCBI WGS metagenome assembly JACCDP01 (sample SAMN15323441, study PRJNA562643) | freshwater metagenome | isolation source: river surface water | place: USA:Blue River Watershed | collected 2017-08-17
CTTGTCTTCAAAAGAGGACCAGGACCTTGTCCTGCTCCATTGATTCACCCATCTCCTACCCAGGATCAGTGAATTCCTATTCGTGTATCCCTCTGACCACACCTTCGTGGAGCAAGCCACGACGACTTGATTCGTACACATCAATGGGTCAGCGTGATTGCTCGTGCGGCGGACTCCTTTGTGCATTGAGTAGATATGTACCTTGCTTGCATCACTGCCTCATTGCCGAATCGTAAACGCTGTGTAAAACACTGTTCTTTCCAAGGAAATTTACCGACCTGTAACACCCGTCTAATGCCGGCGCAATGCCTTATTGGTAGTGGTCAAACATAAAGGAGGGTTCAGATGAAATGTTCTCAATTGGCGTTCGTTGTCTGTGTGATTGCGATACCAGTGCAGGGGGTACTTCCACCGGAGAATTTGGCGCAAGTTCGCGCGACGATCGATCCTGACATCCCAGGCTATATCGCTCAGGATTCAGTATCCGGCAGACTGACCATTTCCACGCCTGAAACGATGAAGCCCTTGGTTGAGGCCTGGGCAGAGGATCTGATTCGCCAGCATCCGGACCTAAACGTCACGGTGATACGAGAGGACCCTGACTCCGGCCTCGCAGCACTCCTTGAACGTCGGGCGGAGATCGCAGCCATGTCCCGCCGCATCACTCCCACTGAAATTGCGGAATTTATCTTCGAATATGGGTACGTACCGATGGAGGTTCCCGTGGCTCGTCACGCATCGACCGTCTTCGTTCACAACGACAACCGGAATGCCAACTTTTTGATACCGAGTAAAGTGGATCGCCTCCACCCTGTGCGACGAAATCTTTACCTCTACATCACCAGACCCTCACGATCGAACCCCACTCCGGCAACTGCGGAATTGGTCCACTACGCGCTGAGCCGGCAAGGCCAGGAGCTGGTGCTCGCCTTGGGACACTCCCCGCTATCCTATGCGGAAATTGCACGGGTGAATTCGAAGTGGTTAGCTTGCTGCAAGCTCCCCTGAATTTTACCCCAACGTAATCTCACCTTAACGCTCGCGCAATACTCCAACGCTAATATACAAACAATACAATTATAAATAATAAGGAGGATCAGTATGGTCACAGTCGGCAACTTAATGCAGAAGGAACCGGTCACGGTGGATGTGGGCACGTCGGTCGTGGAGGCGGCGAAGTTGATGAAGGCCTGCAACGTGGAAAGTGTGCTGGTGGTCCGCCAAGCGCAGATCATCGGCATCCTGACGGAATCGGATGTCGTCAAGAAGTTCGTGGGAGCCGAGAGGGTGTCCTACTTCATGGCGGTGGAGGACATCATGAGCAGCCCGGTGCCCAGGATCGAAGAGCGGCGGCCATTGACGGAAGCTGCTGATCTCATGGACAAGCATCGCACACTCCACCTAGGCGTCACCAAAGGGGGGGCACTCATCGGCATGGTGTCGGTTCGGGACTTTCTCCGGCCCGTCTCCATCGACGAGTTTTAACAACCCCGCCTTTCGTGAACCTGCTGCCTACTCGGCTAGGCAGCCCCTCACCCCCTCTCTTCCACATCGCCAGATCGCACGAGCGATCTCCCCCAGCAGTTCCTGACGACCCACCGGCAGTTGCCTTTCCCTCTCGCCGGCGTTGATACTTACAGGGCCTGTTCTGCCGTGAGGATTCCACCTTGTCTCGCTTGGACACACATCTCGTTCCTGATGGTCATCCCTCCCCAATCTCGTCACAACGAGAACGCGAACTGAAGCTCGCCGTTGCTCCAGATTTCCACCTGCCCCGGCTGCCCGGCACACCGCTCCCCCGACGGCAGCTGATCTCCACCTATTACGATACGACGGCCTACGATCTGGCCCATGCACGGATAACCCTTCGCCATCGGGTCGAACGTGGGAAGAAGGCCTGGCAGCTGAAACTTCCGTTGGGCGACGATCGGCAGGAGATAGAAGTGCCCGACGACAAGCCCGATCCACCGGCCTCATTACGTGACCTGCTGATTGTTCACCTGGGCCATCGGCCTCTGGTGCCGATCATGACCTTGCGCGTCTGGAGAACCGGTGTCCTCGTGCGCGATCGTCGTCGGCCTCTTGCTGAGGTGGTGCTCGACAACGTGACCGTGGTGAAAGACGGCCGCGTGATCCAGCGCTTTCGCGAACTTGAAATCGAACAACGGCAGGGCGACGAGGCCTCGCTTCGCTCCCTTGAACAGCAGATGCGCGAGGCCGGGGCGTCCGATCATGACGGACGGCCCAAGTTCTTTCGGGCCCTCTCGCTCCCAGCCCCCACCCCCTCTGCACCGCCTGAGCCAAAGGCCCCGGTGGTCGCCTCTCTCAAGTGGACACTCGCGCAGCACGTAGGGTGGCTCCTTGCCCATGATCCCGGCACGAGACTCGGAACTGAGAGCGAGAGCCTGCATCAGATGCGCGTCGCAAGAAGACGCCTGCGGGCGGTGCTTCGTACAGCTCGTCCCATCCTATTATCCGCATGGGTCATATCATTAGACCAGGAACTCGATTGGCTGAGCGAGTTGCTGGGAACCGCCCGCGATCTGGATGTCCAAATTGCCTATTTTACGGAGGAATATTCCGGATTGGACGGGCGAGATCGCAAGCTGTTGGCCGCCTTCATCTCGCATCTTCGGTCTCAACGGGATGCCGTGCAACAGGTGGTGCTAAGCGAACTCTCCGGCGCCCGATACCTCGAGCTCATCAAGCGATTGCAACAAGCCGCACACGACCCTGCAGTCGTCGAGTCTCCATTAACTGTGGATCAGCTCGCTAGGCGGCCCTTCAAGAAATTGCGCACGGCGATCAAGGGTCTGAGAGCCTCCCCCTCGGACGTCGCGCTCCACAAAATCAGAATCAAGACCAAACGCGCCCGCTATGCCGCTGAATTGGCTCGCACCTCAGTGGGCAAACCGGCCGTCCGGTTCATCAAGACCGCTCGTGCACTCCAAGATCTGTTGGGGATCCACCAGGATGCGCTTCACGCCGAACGTTACGTTCGGCAGTTCCTCAAGTACTCGACCAGCGTCCGCTCGGGATTTGTCGCAGGCCGTATGGTCGAACGCCAGTACCAACGGTGCTACGACGTCCGCAAGGGCATGAAGCCCCTATTCAAGACGTTGTTGAAACGGGGAAAGAAAGCCTGGGAATGAATAGAAAGATGGCTTTAGGCAGAATATGGATAACTATAGCCTAAAGGGGTCGGGTCATTGTGGTTGAGGTCGTGCTGCAATGACGAACCCAATCCAGAACGGTACAGCGACGCCAGCGCAAAGAAACGCCAGATAAAGCGGTACGGCACCGGCCGGCGAATCGGGATTGCTGCGCGATAACACGATGAACAGCGCCACCGAGGCACTAAGCATAGTCGTGGTGGATATCGCGATGATCAAGAGTATCGTCCGAAACAATCGCCGCAGGCCTGGCTGCCGTGCGTTGCGCGCGAACCAAGTAATGCCGCCTATGATGGCGATCACAGTCAGCTCTACCAGAACTAATTGATCCATCGGTTCACTCCCATGACTGTCTCCGCGAAGTCGATAAACTCTGACATCTCACGGCCCTCACGGGTTTGCTTCCATGCGCATTCATCGCTGATGAGGGAAACGGATCGCCCTTCCAGGGTCAGCAGAATCGTGATAGAGGGAGTATCGACACACAATAAATTCGTCTTTTGAAATGACAGCAGTTGCTGGCTCTTGATTTTCTGAACTATCGAGTGAACCTGCGTGAGGTCAATCCTTGCGCTCGTGGAGCCTTTGGTGGCGACATTACGCTGCCCAGTCCATGTGACGAGGCCGCGGGCATCCAGGTCGACTGAATACATTGGGCACTTACCCTCACAACCCCGCCTCGATACTCGCAGAGAAAAATCCGAGGCGATCTGAGAATCGGGAATCCTCAAAAACTCGGCGGTGAAAGCACTAAACTGCGGCGAGTGAAAGTTGATCCATTCCGACTGCGGTTCTTTCGTGGGTATGTGCCACAACATCCAGAACCTCGCGCTGCCCACGCTCTGAAGCTGCAGCGCAGGTTCACCCTGCCGCACAAAAACAATTTCGTCTACAGAGGCGGGCGTAAAAAACTGCGATCCGATTTGAAACTTACCCTGGATAATGGTGCTTCGCAAGGTGTCACAAATCAAGCCGATTGTCTTGGCGTCGGAAATTGTCTTACGTTGCCCCAGCTGAACACGATTAGGGCCGAAACGAACCACCGTGATGTGCTCAATCGATTGGCACGGACTCAGCAGCGATGGAACGATCTGCTGTATGCGCTGCTTAGAGGCAAGGTCCTTGGGAGCACGGCCAGGACGACCGTCGGCGTACACATAACTGATGTCAACGGGCAGGCTCGGGAGGACGCCGATCAGGGGAAAGACGAGTGCCGCGGCTGCGACTCGCCATCGAAATGATACCCCCCGTCTCACGTTCACGCGCATCATGAGCTCCCGCCTGACGCCTCGGGTGTGTGACTAAGTCAGTTTGCTCAAGAAAACATGTTGCCCAGGCGCGAGACACTACGCGGTTTCGGAATCGGCACAAGCCCCGTTCACAAAATTGGAGGCAGGTCTGGAATTGCGTATATCCCGTGCCACCTGCCATGGGCTGTAGCTGAGAGTAGCGCTCTGAAGCCAATAGACGATTTCAAATTGTACGCTCTTTCTATGGCAAGACAATGAATCCCGCACTCCGCGTACACTGATTCAGTAGCTCTGAGACAGTGAGGGGGAAAAGGGATGCTGCGTGCCCCTCCGCCGCGACGTGGAGCCAGTGCGTATGGCGTTCGTACTGAAAGCCTCCAGGGATTTGAGCAGGAACACGGAGACAAAAAAAGGTGGAGTCTACTTCACTTTGGACAATTCGGCAGGGATTCTGATCTCTTGTCCGTCTTGGAGATTGACGACGAACACCGACGTGGCGTTGGGGTCGAACTGTTCATAGGCAAAGACGGCGGTAAACCGGGATCGGAAGGCCGGGCCGTTGCCTTCGTTCTTTCGTCCCCGCTCAGCTTTCCCGATGTCGATCGCCTTGATGCGTTTCGACTCTTGGTGCAACTCGATCAAGGCTCCTTCGGCGAAATATTCGTCATCGCCGCACAACTGGACCTCAATCTCCATGTTAGGCATGTCCATCACTTTTTGGATGAACTCTTCGGGCATGCGCACGTCCATCTTTCGCTTCTTCGATTCCGCCGCTTCTTGCCGACCAAACGCTTCCAATCGGTACTGCTTCGTGCGCAGAATGGCGCTCGCACCGCAGGGCTCTTTCTCCGGATCGGCTCCCACACGACTCGCTAAGGACGCTTGCTGCAGGACCTTTCTCACATCTTCCGGAGAATTAGCTTTTTCCATCGGTGCTCGACCGGTCTCCAGCGCCTTGTGCGCATCTTCCGACGACATATTGACGTCGATCGCCCAGGCGGCACTCTGCCCGATTGCCAGGGTTCCGATCAGTCCCACTGCCAACGTGACTTGATTACGAAGAATCATCCCTTCCCTCTCTCGTGCACTGCCAGACAAGGTTGTCCCGAACGCGAAAAACGAGGCGGCTGAAGGCATCGAAGTATTGTAGGGGAACAGACAAACCGTTGCAATCACACCGCGAAGCGATTCCAATTCGCGTAAGGACGTCGCTGGTAGAGCTCTTCGACATGCAGGGGAACGGAATACCCGGCCAACCCAAGCAAGCGTGCCACGACCTTGAGAGGGAGCCCTACCACAGTCGTATAGTCGCCATCGATGCGATCCACCAGATCCCCGCCAAGCCCCTGAATCGCATAGGCCCCCGCCTTCCCCAACGATTCTTGCGAGGCAAGATATCGGGCATAGAGGTTCTCACGATCAGGTTTCATGTCTACCTTTGCAGTATCACTCTCGACGAACTCCAGCTCTCGCCCACGGCTGCACAGAGCCACGGCTGTATGGACGTGGTGTGAGCGGCCGGCCAAGCGTGCGAGCATGATGCGTGCGTCTTGAAGATCAACCGGTTTCCCCATGAGCTGACCGTCAAGCTCAATGACCGTATCACTTCCGACTACCAGCCCATCAAGCTGCTGAGCGGCCACCGCTCGCGCCTTTTCGAGAGCGAATCGCTTGACCTGCTCAATAGGGATTACCTCAGGCGTCGGGTGTTCATGAACATTCGGCGGGATGACGTGAAAGGACAAGCCTAGCAATGCCAACAGCTCTTGGCGACGCGGCGAACTCGATGCCAGGATTAGCTGCATCGCGATGCCAAGAGGCCCATATCCTCGGTTGATTCAGATTGCGGCAATTCCTCCCTCTCGCGATCCTGTGCCCGCCCCGTGAAGTCCATCAGCACCTGGTTCAACTCATCGACTGAAGAGACGCGCACCATTTGCGCACGAAGCGAGGCGGCATGCGGAAAGCCTTTGCAATACCAGGCTAAATGCTTTCGCATCCGATGGAATTGCTTTTGACCAAAGAGAGCCTGGAACTGCCGTGCATGGTCCATCAGCACAGCGAAGCGCTCTTCCTGCGGCACCGCACGGTCAAGATCCGTCGGGTTTTCAATCGCGCACGATTCACACGCGTGCTGCCGCACCTGTTCCTTCACGTGAAAGAACCATGGTGCTCCCAGAGCGGCGCGCCCCACTAACACGCCATCCACACCTGTCTCACGAACGCGCGACACGATGTCTCCTGGACGTTGAATATCGCCGTTCCCCAGCAATAACGTTCCTGATCCCTTCGCCATCTCGGCGGCTCGCGAGATGGCCGACCAGTCCGCAGCCCCTCGATACATCTGCGTGAGCGTCCGCCCATGAAGGGAGATCACAGTCGGCTGTTCTTTCAGTAGGTCTTCGAGCCACGCTTCGACCGCGACCTCGTCATAACCCACTCTGGTTTTTACAGAAAGCGGCACCGTGCATCGTACCGTTGGACTGGCGCTCCCACGCCGACGGTTCAGGCGGTGGAACGCGTCGATACGAGCCTGCTTAAATCCGATTTGTTCGAGGGTTTGGCCATGTACCCAATCATCGATGCCGCACCTGGTCGCCTGTATGATAGAGCGCGCCAGTTCGGGAGTGCGGATCAGTCCAGCGCCCGATCCAGACGAAGCGACGCTCTTCGATGGGCACCCCATGTTAATGTCCAGCCCATCAAATCCTAGTTCGCATACGGCATGTGCCGCCTGGTAGAAGAGATCCGGATCCTTTCCATACAGCTGGGCGACGATCGGACGTTCAACGTCGCTATAGAGGAGCGACTCCAGCTGGATCTCAGGCCCACGGCAGACATCAAGCACATGGGTAAATTCCGTAAAGGTGACATCCGGTTTACCCCGGCTGGCGATCACCGCCCGAAAGCAGGCGTCGGTGACACCATCCATCGGCGACAGCCCAATGATAGGACGCGGAAGGTTGAGCCAGAAATTCATCTCATTGCACCTGCGCCGCGATGTGTGATTCGTTGACGGATCGGTAGGCCAGCCGAAGCTCACGAGCTTCTCGCTCCGCCATACCCTGTAGTTCAGGTGCGACTTCACGGACAAACTCGACAAATCGTTCGACTTTCAGCAAAAAGAAATCATACGCTTCGGAGAGAGGCCGTGGCTCACGAAACCAGAAGGTGACAAATCCATCGATGGACATTCCTGTCTCTTTCAGCCGACGACAGGTCTCGACGAACATATCCTCTAGCTCGCCTCCCCAATGGAGAATCTCATACGGAAGGTAGCTGTCTCGATAACGACCCAGCTCTTCTCCGTATGCCCACGACTGGTTCCATTCCGGTCCCACCGGTTCGGCTTTGCCTGTGAGGACACATACATACCGATCGTAGGCATCGCTCAGATCCGGTCCAATCCTGGTTGAACTCAGGCTCTCATGCATTGAACCGGCTTCGATAACGAACGCGCTCTTGTTGACCATCGACATGTGATTGAATACTGATGCATAGCATCTCGAGAACTCTTCGAATTCCTTGACGATCAGTCCAACAGGTTTCGTGTCGACCTCCAAGGCTAGTCCTTTCAGACTGATGAGTCGAGGATGATTCAGAATCTGGTCGAGCATCTTGAACAAAACAGGGGGGATAGGGGCTTCATGCGCATCGATCCATGCCGGAAGCACCTCGTCGTTCATGTGATCTACCGGAATTGAGAAGGAGGGTTCGGTTGAAACATGAGGCGCCAGGCCGGCAACATGAATTTCCACTACTCGCTCCACGGGAAATTCATCGAGAAACGCGCTCACAAATTGCGTGAGCGACAAGGTTCGATAGGCCCCAGTGTACCGAAACACCGTCCAGAGATGGCCGACATCCAACACCAGCCCACAAGATGACTGTTCGCAGACCAGTCTATAAAAAGATGGAAGCGATAGCGTCCCGGCAACGAAATAGGTGAGTGGCGGCATTTCCAGCAGCACCAACGGCGTGCTGCCATTGTCCAGCACGCATTGCTGATCGAGAAGACTTTGGATCTCCCCGATATTCTCGCGCACAATCTCTGCGCTTGTTCGAGTGTAGAGCGGAGGGAGGTAGGTTCCAAAGTAATGCCCGGCAAGCACCTTCGCCGCACACTCATGATTCAGCCAGGGACTTTGCAAGATACGAAGCTGCTCGACCGTTTCCTTGAAGGCCGCGTGAAAAGCCTTGGTTTCCGTCAGCTCGGGTTGGGTGACCCACAACCCTTCTCCATGGTAGGTTAGTAACTCGTCGCCCAAATCCTTCTTCATGTTCTTCATGGCCATGGAGGTCGTACGAAAGACCTCCAGATAGCGGAGCGGAAGGTGACGTTCTTGCACACTTTCCCGCACGCTCGCGAGAGCAGGGGCCTGGATGTCGACGGAAAGGCCTAACCCGTGCCTAGGAATCGCCTCGAGCCGGCGAAGGAACTCGTGATGGAACCACCCTCGAACTGTCATCGCGCTCCCCATTCCGTCGGTCACAATTTTGGCCTAGTGTATGTCGTAAAACCATTGAATGACAAGCCTTTCCCCCCTTCCTGGTCTCACAAGACCTTCTGCTATACTTGGCATACGTTGCGACGGCCAGGGGAGCAAATTACTGGTGAAAAAGGACCTGGCTGAAGAATGTCGGATAAGAACGATCAACAGCGGAACGAGACGGATCAGCAGATCACACTGGTTGCACACATGATGACACCCGGCGTCGTTCAGATTCCCGGAGATGTATCCGTCTCTGAGGCAGCGTCGCTCCTCGAACGTGAACGGATGCCCTGTCTCCTCGTCAAAGACTCGGAGTCTCGTTTCGGGCTCATGACACCGACCGATATCGTGAAAAAAGTAGTGGCCCAGGGCCTTGAACCGGATAATATTGAAGTCCGCACGATCATGACCCGACCGGTCCAATTTATCGAATACGATCGAGCCGTGGAGGATGCATCGACCCTCATGATGTCCACTGGAACGCCGATCCTGATCGTCACCAAACAAGATCAACCGGTCGGAGTTTTGACTGCCCGAGACCTAGTGCTTTCGCCTAAGCGGTGCGTGACAAACATGGCGGCAACCATCAGCATCATGGATGGAGAATCCATGGGTGTAGAACATCAGGTTATCGTCACCCAACTGAGTCATGCCGGTGCCTCCCTGAAGTCTCCGGCGTTCCTCCTTTCGGGGACCAAAGTCATACTGAGCTTTTCACTTTCCGAGGCGATGAGTCCGTTGACGATACGAGGGACGGTCCTGAACAATGCTCAGGTCGAGCAGATCTCAGGCGCAACCCGCGCTGTCATCCCCACGTCTCCTGGCATTGAGGTTCAATTTATCGACCTCTCTCCTGCTGATCAGTCCAGAATCAAAGCATGGGTGCTGGCGAACCTTCCTAAATCCTTCGACCCATCGTAAATCGGTCCAGATCGTCTCATTCTTTGACCAACCTCCGTTCCGCTGATACAATTTCCTCACTCATCGCAAGGACAACTATGAATACAACAGGAAAAGCATCACAGAATCGATCTCGTCCGGTCTTATCGCGCGACGAAATTCTTCATCAAATCAGCACGCTCCTGAATAGCCCAGACGATGACTTGCATGCTGCGCTCATGCGAGAGCTCCTGACAGGGCTGTTGAAACTTAACGATGCGCACCTCGATCTCCTGGATATCAAAATCGTCAATCGGGCCGTCAAAGAGTTACGTCATGCGTTTGGTGTGTTTCATGGCTATCGTGATCGTCAGAAGGTCAGCATCTTCGGCTCGGCACGGACGCCATCGGATGATCCCAATTATCAATTGGCTCACCAATTTGCCCAGGCCATCGTGCGAGAAGGGTTCATGGTCATCACCGGAGGAGCGGATGGGATCATGCGCGCCGCCCAAGAAGGGGCGGGACGGGAGAACAGCTTCGGTGTCAACATCATGCTGCCGTTCGAGCAAGGGCCGAACTCGACCATCGCCGATGATGAGAAACTGATCACCTTCAAGTACTTTTTCACGCGAAAGTTGATGTTCCAAAAGGAAGCGAACGCCATTGCACTCTTTCCGGGTGGATTCGGCACGCACGACGAAGGCTTTGAGATCCTCACCTTGGCCCAGACCGGGAAAAGTGATCCTCAGCCAATTATCTGCCTGCAGGCTCCCGGCTGCGACTACTGGAATGACTGGTCGGCGTTCGTGGTGAGACAACTGTTAACGCGGAAACTGATCAACGAAGAAGACATGAATCTCTTTGTCATCGTGGATTCTGCGGAAGCGGCGGTCGACCACATTCTCCGATTCTATCACCGGTACCACTCCATCCGGTTTGTAGGACGACAACTTGCGATGCGTCTCAGACACACCATCTCGTCCGAACAACTCGAGCAGATCCGAGAGCAATTCGCTGATCTGCTTTACGACGGGACGTTTGAACTGCGCGGTCCTCTCGAGGAAGAACTCGACGAACCGGCCTTGCGTGATTTACCGAGGCTCGTATTCAACTTCAACCGGCGCAGTGCCGGCCGACTTCGCCAATTGATCAGCCACCTCAACGGGCTGTAATCAACCCATTTCCTGGCATAGACCAGAAAGATACCTTTTCGTCACGACGTGGGCATGGTATTCTCTTCCATTGTTATGGATACTGTGTTGTCCGCTCCTCCATTTCATAGCTCTCCCGACATTGTCCTGTACCATGCGGACTGTTCCGATGGGTTTGGAGCCGCCTGGGCTCTCTGGAAGAAATTTCCAAACGCCAGCTTTGTGCCCGTCAAGCACGGACAGCCTCCTCCATCTGACCTCAAGGACCGACGGGTCGTCATCGTCGATTTCAGTTATGGCCGACCAATTTTGGAATCCATGGCTTCTGAAACCAAGGAACTTTTGATTCTCGACCACCATATCACTGCAGAACGGACTCTGGATGGCTTTCCCAACGCCTACTTCGATCAAACGAAGTCCGGTGCGGTGTTGGGTTGGGAGTGGGCACATGGCACCACTGCGCCATGGTTGCTTCAATATATTCAAGACAAGGATCTCTGGACGTGGGCCTTACCCGAAAGCCGAGAAATCAATGCGGCACTCGCCTCCTATCCATTCGACTTCACTGTATGGGACCGCTTGACGCAGTCCTTGCTCGAGCAAGAGGGTCGAGCGATCTTACGCTATGAACATGAACTGGTCGGCAAGCTTGTGGCACAGGCCGCTTTGGTTGAGTTTCAAGGTGTCGTTGTTCCCTCGGTACACAGTGCGATCTTGACGAGCCAGATCGGCGAGCGCCTCTCGCCGCATCATCCGTTTTGCTTGATCTGGCATGATCGTGATGGTCGTCGCTATTTCAGCATGCGTTCCCATGCGGAAGGAACGGATGTCGGTACCATCGCCGCTTCGTTCGGCGGAGGAGGCCATACCCACGCGGCTGGATTTTCCGTTGCTCTACAGAGCGATGGAACCCCACCAACCGACCACAGACTGCCATGTTTGATTATGGATCGCCGCCTCAATCCCTAGCTTGGAACCATCGTGATTCCACTTCACGACGATAACCCCACGAAACTGACGCCCATCGTCACGATGACCTTCATCGCCGCCTGTGTCGTGGTGTTTCTGTACCAAGTCAACCTTCCCCAGGGACCGGGCGAACTCTTCGCGTTCCAATACGGGGCGATTCCTTCTGTCATCTTCGGTCAGGCCTCACTCCCGGACGAAGCCAGAGTCGCGTTTCCCGCCACCCTTACGCTCATAACGAGTATGTTTCTTCACGGAGGGTGGATGCACCTGTTAGGGAACATGCTCTATCTCTGGATTTTTGGGAATAATATTGAAGATGCGATGGGTCATGTGAAGTTTGTCGTCTTTTATGTTCTCTCCGGCATCCTCGCTGCACTGAGTCATGCGCTTACGGATCCTTCCTCGCACATTCCCATGGTCGGAGCGAGTGGAGCCATCTCTGCAGTATTAGGAGCCTACCTGTTGCTCTTTCCAAGGGCTCACGTGCTGGTCTTCCTACCCGGACTGGGCATGACCCGAGTTCCGGCGGGAATCGTCCTAGGGATGTGGTTCATTACTCAACTGATCAGCGGAGGAATGAGCGTCGGTGCGACCGGGGGCGGCGTGGCCTTCTTTGCCCACATTGGAGGATTTCTTGCGGGCATGGCTTTGATCGGGTTCTTTAAGCGAAGCGACGTGAAATTCTTTGCCCCACCTCCATCCACATGGCATCGCTAACGTCGAGCGTTTTGTTCCAGCCAAACCTCTTACGCCGCATCCAACATCTCTCTCACCTTTTCGACGAGACCAGCTTGGCGGTAAGGATGCTGCAGAACGAACCGCTGGTTGATCCGGTGATGCTGAATTGTTTCGTCATCATAGCCTGACACAAACAGTGCCTTCATCATCGGATGCTGAATCATGAGACGCCTGGCCAGTTCACGCCCCCCGATCTCCGACATGACGAGGGAACTCACCGTGAGATGAAGGATGCCGTTATACCGTTGCGTGAGCATGAGGGCCTCAACGGGCGACGCGGCTTCCAGGACACGATAGCGATGCCGTTGCAGGGCCGACACCGCCAGCTTTCGTTCGATTTCGTTTTCCTCTACAAGAAGAATCGTTTCATTTCCTTTGGCCGTCATGGCTTTGAGAATGTGCTCCTTAAACGGCTCCGTCGTCGGCGCAACGGGGAAGAAGAGACGAACGGTCGTGCCTTGCCCTGGTCGACTCGTAACCTCGAGCGTGCCTCCATTCTGTTTGACAATCCCAAACACCGCTGTGAGGCCAAGGCCGATGTTCGTTTCTTTCGTCGAAAAGAACGGCTCATACATATGAGCTTGAGTATCCAGGTTCATCCCGGTTCCGGTATCCGTGATCTCAATGAGCACCTGATGGTGCTCCAGGCCCGTCGATGACGACCGACTCAATTGTACTGCGTCATCGAGTGTCTTCACGTCGATCGATAACCGGCCTCCCTTCGGCATCGCATCCCGCGCATTCACCACGAGCTGAAAAAGAATGGTTTCTAAGCCTTCGCGATCCACTTCTGCATACGCCATCCGTGTCTCAGTTTGGACGTTCAGTGTAATGTTTGCAGGTAAAAGACTCTGTATCATTTCTCGTACGTCGGCTAACACTTCATGTACAGGTACCATATGGCGAACCCATCGACCTTCGAGATTCAGTGCGATCAGCTGTGCCGTCAGGGTCGCGGCTTTTTCTCCAACCTTAAAGATCTCGTCGGCTGATGATCGGAGAGGGTCATTCGGCTGACATCGCGACAACATCATGCCGGTCTGTTTTCCAATCACTGCAAATAACGCCCCGAATTCCCTGGCTATTCTCGCTGCGACTCGGCCCACCGCTTCCATTTTGTGTACATCCTGAAGTCGTCGTTCCAGTCCTTGCCGAGCAACCTGACCTTCACGGAGTTCGACTTGTGCCTTCGTGAGATCTTCTTTGAGAGCTTTGATTCGAGCTTCGAGCTGGGCTTTTGCGGCCGACAATTCATCTTCCGTCTTTTTCAAGCCCTCAACGTCTTTCAGCAACGAGGCTGTTTCTTCTTGCGCCACGACCGTGCTTTCCAGTGCGACGCCATAGAACACCGCCATGACGAGAAGAACAGGAATCCCCAATAGTTGCCCTGTCGCCATCGTACCGGTGTTGAGCATTCCTTCATAGAGGACGACCGCATATCCGACGCTTAGCAGAAGGGAGAGGCCAAGCACATGGCTCAGCCTCCTTACGGAGGCCGCCACAAGCACGAGAACAAAGTACGCAATGTAGAGATCGGATCGCGCATTGCCCGAAAGATAGATCACGGAGGTGACGAGAATCGTATCGATGGCCACCAGGCCTGAGCTGAACCAAGCAGATGCCAGGACAGCCTTCGGTAACACCGCAATTACGACCATGGCTAACCAGAATCCCATCACCAACGTGTTGCTTACGCCTCGGCTGATGACTGATTGAACACCGAACAATAATTCATATGACAGAATAATCGTGACAAGGCCTTGAAGGACGAGGTATCGAGATCCGGGATCCGTGAGCAGACGGTAGAGCCGGTTCACGGCTTGACCATGGCTGGTTGGCGCTGAATCCTGTAGCATCTTGGAAGGTCTTCCTGAGAGACAGCATGTGGGGTTCAGCAAATTCCATGCCTTTCAATTTTTCCTTAATACTCAATTTTCCTATGTGTTTCACAGATGTTTTGGTCTCTAGTGAACTATTCGGTAACAAAATGGAACAGCGCAGGCCCATGCGACAGAGTCTGACTGTTCATCTCGTACCCAGAAGACAATGGTTGGTGGGGCCAGCCTAAACCGGGCTTTTGAGGCTCGTGCGGAACTTCTGAGCCTCTGCTATGACCGTCTCTGTTTGCGGAGCCGTGAAAGTCACATGACCCATTTTTCTGCCTGGACGAATGATCTGCTTGCCGTAGAGATGAAGCACAGCTCCAGAGGTGGAATAGAGTGCGGAACACCCTTCTGCGGACATCACAGATCCGACATCTTCGCCGATAAGATTCACCATGACTGCGGGACTCAGGAGTCTGACCTCTCCCAGAGGCAGTCCACAAGTCACTCGTACCTGCTGTTCAAATTGGGATACCGTACAGACATCCAACGTATAGTGCCCGGAATTATGTGGCCGCGGAGCGATCTCATTAATGAGAAGATCGCCGTGTTCTGTGTGGAAAAGCTCTACACAGAACACGCCAACTCCCTGTAATGCCGCTACAGCTTGGAGCGCCAGGTCTTGGACTCGTTCAGCGACACCTGCAGCAATGGAGGCGGGCACGAGCGTCTCCCGTAAGATTCCTTGATCATGCTGGTTTTCGACGACCGGATAGACCCGGCACTCCCCACGCTCATTGCGCACCACCAGAACGGAGAGCTCTCTGAGAAATGCAACGAACTGCTCAATAATCCACCGGGAACCTACTTCAGCTTGCCCAAGAATCGTTTCAACCCGCTTGACATCGGTAGAAGTCCGAATGACCCACTGCCCTTTTCCGTCGTAACCACTCTTTGCTGTTTTACAGACAACGGGAAGCTCCAGACGATTGACTACCGTAATCAGTTGACTGGCAGATTCCACAACAGCAAATGACGAGACCGGCAGTTGTCGAGACGAGAAGAATTGTTTCTGTTCAATCCGATCTTGGAGAGTACGAAGAACGGTGCTGGATGGCTTCACCGGGCAACGCTCTTCCAACCACCCGCACAGCTCTGCAGGAACGTTCTCCCATTCCAGCGTAATCGCCTGGACAAGACTCGCAAACAGTTTACGACTGGTGGGATCGGAGAAGGGCGTTGTGCAGGAGTGGACCGCTAGCTGGTGGGCCGGAGCATGAGGGTCTGGATCCCAGACTGCCACACGATAGCCCATTCGACGCGCGGCCGCGGCAAACATCGCACCCAATTGTCCGCCGCCCAGCACACCAAGAATTGACCCGGGCTCAAGGATTCGTGTGGTCACCGTCTGTGGCTTGCCCCAGCAATTCCCTTTGCCTCGGGGGAATTTAAAACACTTTCAGTTTGAGCTGTCCGATAGCGCTGAATCCGTCTGGCTATATCGGGATATGATACGGCAAGAATCTGTGCAGCAAGGAGACCCGCATTTTCTGCACCCCCGATCGCCACGGTTGCCACCGGAATACCCTTCGGCATCTGCACAATTGACAGTAAGGAGTCGAGCCCGCGCAGATTTTCTGTTGGAATAGGGACTCCGATCACAGGCACATACGTCTTGGCTGCCAACATGCCGGGCAGATGAGCTGCGCCTCCAGCCCCAGCAATGATGACCTTGATCCCACGACTTGGTGCATTGGCCGCATACTCGAAAAGGCGGTCCGGCGTGCGATGGGCGGAGACGACCAGGAATTCGTATGGAATGCCGAGCTGGGCTAGGATCACGCCGGCTTTTTCCAAGATAGGGAAATCCGATTTACTCCCGCCAAGCACACCGACTATTGGCCTGGGATCCGGAGTCTTTCTCCCGACTTCACGCTGTGACTGATTCAACGTCCTTCCGACCTTGGCCATTCTGGATTTCTGCTCCCATTTGCCGAAAATTATGGTCTCACCCAAAGGCACGCTGGGGAACCTTAACGTGTCTGTTGAGCGTGGTCAAGAAGGATGGCGGGGAAAGGATTCATCAACTCTTCACTCGAAAAGTCGGCACCTCGATACACGGCTTTTCGGAGACGGGTTCTCAGTCACTACACACAAAGATGACTCCGGGGGAGCCCCGGAGTCATCTTAAAGAAGGTGAGTTCGTATGCCGCACGGATGTGCGGCATACTTCAGCTACTTGATTCCCTGCCCAGCTGACCGTGGCGCAAACATCTCAAAGATGCTTGGTTCACGTTCCATATAGTCCGGTGGGAAGAAGTTAAATCGTCTCCACAATTCATACCAGAGGGGAACACGATTCATGATCACCCAACCCATAACCTTTGTACCCTGTCTGACCTGAGCCTGTTCAGGCCAGGCTTGAGGATCATCCGGGTCAGGAACAACCCAAAACCGGTAGTTGCCTTTTCCATCGTCGATTTGATCGACCACCTTGATCACACCAGACCGAGTACCAGCCATGAGCCCTGGCCAGGCCGGCAATGGAATGGCTGGCACGCCGAAGAATAAGATCTTAACCTTCCGACCAGGTTTTAAAAGAGGAGCATCCAACCCTTCGGCCACCATTTCGATAGCCGGATCGCTTGCGAGAGGTGAAATGGTAACAAGATCATCCCCCTGCTTGACGGTCTCGTTAATTCCTACTCTGGCCATTTTGACGACGGTCCCATCCATTGGCGCGTAGAGTTGCGCGGCTCCGATACGCTGTTGGACACCTTGTTGCTTATAGTTAATTTCCGCGAGCTGCTCGGTTGCCTTTGCAGCTTCAGCTACGGCTGAGTCCCGTGATGCCATTGCATCCAGGAGCTTTTGGTTCACATCAGCCGTAATCTGATCGCGACCGAAGTTAAGAGCTGATCTGCTCTGCTCCGCCGCCAGAAGGTTCGCCTGAGCTGCTTGCAGGGCCGCTTTGCTTCCGATTTCAGTTTGGATCGTCAATTCGAGTTCTCGTTGTGAAACGAGTCCATCTCTCACCAATTGCCGATGCCGATCTACATTCAGCTGTGCTGTATCGACGTCGATCTTTGCCGCTTCTACCTTCTGTTGGGCTTCGCGTACTCGATTATCGGCCTCGACCACTCGGGCTTCCGCCGAGGGGACCGCAGCTTGGACCAGTTTCTTCATCTCCCCGATTCGCTTGGTGAGCTGATCCGCCCTGCCTAACGCGGCTTGACGCGTTTTTTCTAACGCATCTCGGCGTTGTTCGAACAAAGGAAGGATTTCAGGCGCCATATAAGTCGGGTCATAGTCTTCTAGCTCACCGACGAGGTCGCCCTTCTTAACTTTGACGCCTTCATAAATATGCCACGCCTTCACCCGACCGGTAATCCGAGATTCAATATGCTGCGGACGATCGTACGGTGTATAAGCTGAAACCTTACCTGTCGCTTGAATAGTCTGTGTCCAGGGCACGAACTCAAGGATAATGAGAAATACAAGAAGGATCGTGAGGATGGCTCGCGACGCCGTGAACATCCCACCGGAAAGCTTCACGGCCTCCCAGCATGGCAACGTCGTCAAGGCTGATCCTTGTTCGACCGTGATTGCCTCTAACCCAACACCCTTCCTTACGAGCGCACGCTCTCCACTTCTTTCGAGACCACCACCTAGGCTAGCCATGGAGCCTCCATAAATTTACCTGTGTTAATGGGCCAATCTAACCATTGCTCACTATGCATGGGCATGGTGCAGCATAATCCGACGATCTGCATGATCCGTCAGGTTTGGATCCGTTGACACGAAAATCACCGACCATGCTTCGTCTTTAGAGCATAGGCGACGCAGCACCCTTTCTCTCAACGACGGTTCAAGCGCGTGAATGAGCCCATCGAATATTATCACTTGCGGATGGCCCAGGATGGCCCGGGCCAACAAGATCTGCACGATGTGCGTCGGAGATAGAGACTCTCCAAGCGAAGAGACATCTGATTTCACTCCGCGAGGCAAGGCTTCGATGTCCTCCTCCAGTTCCGTAAATCGGAGGGCCCAGTTGAGGTCGTCATAGGTCACATAGGGACGTCCCATGGTGATGTTTTCTTCGATCGTTCCCTCAACCAGCGTCAATTGCGAATCGAGCATGACGCTACGGACTTGATTGAGGCCATTGGGATCCATGTACCGCAGATCGACGCCGTTGTACTGCACAACTCCGTTGGTCGGAGTTTCGAGACCGCCCAAGACTCTGGCCAGCGCGGTTTTTGCCCCCGTCGTCTTGGCATAGATACCAAGCTTCTCTCCGGGCGCCACATCCAAGTTGAAACCGTCGAATACAGAAGCCCCGCCGTGAATCAGGCTGACGCCTTTGCAGGTAACTCGGATACCTTGAGTTAAATGCTTCGGCATTCCCACCGGTGATTCGACCGACACGTAATCTTGTTCCTGGTTGAAGACCGTATCAAGGTGAGTAAGCGCTGTGAAGAAGTAGTACACGAAGCCCATGTTCTTGATGAGCGTGTCAAAACTAATCACCAGCGCACCGACCACTGCCTGGACTGCGACGACCTGACCAAGGGTCAACTGGCCAATGGACATGAGATACGCCGCCATGCCAAGAGCTGCTGCCTGTGCGAGCGCTTGCCCACCTACAGAACCGATGTACTGACGCACAAGAACGCGAAACCGTGCCTTTCGACAGTCCACATAATGGTTTAAAAGGTCGTTCGTCTTCTTCAGAATATACGGACGACTATCCGTCGCTTTGAATTGCAACGAGTTTTGCGAAACCTCCTGAACCCACCTGAAGACATCATACTTCGCGTGAGACATGTCGAGAGTCGTCTTCAGCGCACCGCGAGAGAGCACGAAGAATGTGATCGCGAACCCTGCCATCAGGAGCAAATTGTACATAAGGAAATACGGGTGGTAGACCATCAGCAAGAGCATCCCGACCGTCCCACCCACGACCACATTGATCAAATCAAACAGCAGGGTGGACAGCGCCCGTTGCATGAAGACGGTTTCCATGAAGTAGTTCGCAAGATGAGTCTGCGAGGCCTTGAATCGATTTCGAGGCAGCTGTTCAACCATGGCCACTGTGATTCTGGCCATGACACGACGCTGTATGACATCGATCGCGTAAAAGTGGAATGTCTTGAACAGACCGACGAACAACAACACCAGCAGCATGACCGTAGTCAATGTCCAGATCATGACCGGCTGAACCGCATAAGAGAAGGTGCTGACCAACTCCTGTACGGTCAAGGGAATGATCAGGGAAAAGAACGCTACCGCCACGGCGTAGGAAAAGATCAAGTACATGATCCTTTTCTCAGCCTTCATGGCCACGGATAACTGCTTCATCAACGCTTCGAACAGGCCTGGATAACGATTGCCCTGAGGTTCTTTCATGAGTACCCCCGGTTATAAATCAGGATGTGAATCATTGGTCCCTTACTGAAGTTCATGACGCAGGCACTTAACCATACTTCTACGTCCATAACCAATCCCACTGAACGAACTATCTCTCCCCCCGCCAACACTAATCACGCCCTGGCTGCTTACGACCGGATATCCCAGCCGCCGCCAACGGATCACCATACTTGGCGAGTATGTTTTCCGCCAGTGGCTTCGACAACGCGCCCCTGGCCCACAACATCCCTCCACGAGCCACGACATAGTCAGCCTGGGCACGGTAGAGCTCGTAGGCCGCTTCAACCACCGCACGCTCTCGTAGGTTGACGAACAACACACTCGTCGCCCCCATATTGAACCGGGCTCGTTCGCCTTCCTCTAGGGTCTTGGCCAAGCGCAGAGCTTCTGTCGAGGCTTTCACTCGGTCTCTTGCCCGCACGATCGCCGAGAGCCAGTTGTCCACGTCGACCGTGACCTGACGCTCGGTATAGGCTTGCTTATACGCCAATCGTTGCTGCTGCGCTTCCGCGTGAAGGACCTTCCCTCGAGCACCCCGATTGAACAACGGCATACTGAACAAA